>Ga0076270_137_pt1 | contig 6190 bp, 9 predicted proteins | sample RifGroF2_FD_67936 | JGI IMG/M metagenome (GOLD analysis project Ga0076270, IMG submission 67936) | Parcubacteria (Giovannonibacteria) bacterium GW2011_GWF2_42_19 | reverse complement strand
TCACCGCGTCTCTACGCACCTTCGGCATATTTGGTACTTTTGTATATGGCATATTCCTCATTTTAGCCCTAGGTGTTGCAAAGCTCATGATACATTACGGAGACGAGGCATTTTTAAAAATTTGTTGTATAATATTTATATGTCTTATCTACAAAAAGTTTCCTTATTTTTATTAAGAATCTCACTGGGTTGGGTCATGTTTTATGCGGGAATTACCAAAGTCTTAAATCCCTTATGGTCAGCCGAAGGATATTTAAAGGGGGCTAAAACTTTCCCCGGGCTTTTCCAGTGGTTTTTAAATCCGGGCGTTTTGCCGATTATAAATTTTGTAAATGAATGGGGGCTTACTTTATTAGGCGCTTCCTTGATCTTGGGAATTTTTGTCCGTCTTTCAGTTTTATATTATTTGCCGGTGCTCGAATTTCCTTACATCGGCAAGAGCTCCTACATAGTAGATGACCATATTATTTATGCTTTGATACTTCTTTATTTTTCGGTGATCGGTGCGGGTAAGTATTTGGGGTTTGATGGCTGGATGAAAAAACTTTTTCGAAAAAATTAAAAAATTATGGCGTTTAAAAAAACAAGCGCCCGCAGGAGATTCCTCTCCGGCGGGCTTTTGTTGGTGATAGGCCTAAAATGGTTTAGGCGCGAAGATTATTCGCTAGCCTGAAAAGCGGGGCCATCTGGGAAAGAAACTCTTTCTGCCCATGCCTGCCCTTTAGTCTTTTTTTGATCTTAAGGCATTCATGCAGTATTTTTTCTCCAAGGAACCCAGCTCTTTTTTGGATGTCTGCTTCTCGAGTCCTGCATGTTAGAAGATCATTAAAACTATCTTCGTCCATGATGCGTCCGCAAAGAAGGAAGGAGTCGCCGGAATGAGCGAAGCTCATGGCGAGCGCGAAATTGTCGCATATTATTTCAGCTTCAAGCGTGTTATATGGACTATTCGTCCCGTTCAGAATCAAATGAGACGAGTCGTGGTAAAAAGTCCACAACGCGATTTCTTCCGTGATTTTATTGTCGCCAGCAAATAACGGAATTTTGCATACGCGCGGGCTTTCGAAAAAAAGTGCATCACCGTTTTGGATCCACGGTTGGTGTAAAATTCTTATCCCGAGCGATTTCGCAAGCGCCTCTGTTTTGTCTCGACCTGAAAAGTTTGCATATAAGCGATATAATGCGTTTAGTGCTTCAACCATATGTTTTCCTTTCTTTAAAGAAGTATTTCATTTACACTATTGAATGATTAAAGTTAAAAGTCAATGTTATAATAAATTTATGGCAAAACTTATATTTGATATTGAAACTGTCGGCGAGAATTTTGACGAACTTGATAAAACAACCAAGGAAACTTTAACGCGCTGGATAAAGCGCGAAGCTTCCAATGAAGCTGAATACGAAAATATGCTTTCGGATCTAAAGCAGGGGCTTGGTTTTTCTCCCTTAACGGGAGAGATAGTGGCGATCGGTGTTTTGGATTATGACAAGAAAAAAGGCACGGTTTATTTCCAGGCGCCCGGAGAGGATTTGGGAGAAACTGAAGAGAATGGAATATCGTTTAAGCCTATGTCCGAGAAAGATATGCTTGAAAGTTTCTGGTCGGGCGCTTCATATTACAACGAGTTTGTCAGTTATAACGGCAGAGCTTTTGACGCTCCTTTTTTGATGGTGCGTTCGGCAATTCACGGAATTAAGCCGTCAAAAGATCTAATGTCGAATAGATATATTTCAAGCCAAAGGCATGGAGCCATGCATATAGATTTGCAGGATCAGCTTACTTTTTACGGCGCTGTCCGCAGAAAGGGAGGGCTTCATATGTGGGCAAGGGCTTTCGGCATAAAGAGCCCTAAATCTGAGGGGATAAAGGGGGAAGATGTCGGCCGTCTTTTTCGGGAGAAAAAATTTTTTGATATCGCGAAGTATAATGTCGGTGATTTAATTGCTACGCGGGAACTCTATGAATATTGGGAAAGATATTTAAAATTTTAACTGCAAAAATTCATTAGTTTTTTTACTTATGGAAAATTCTGATCGCTGAAGAAATAAGAACAATCGTAAAAGCCGTGATGGACATTATTGGAATGGTAATGTATCCAAAGCTCAAAACAAATCTTTGCGCGCACGATACTCCCTCCGCGGCGCATGGGAGATTGGGGGTAATTCCGAATTGCAAAAGCGTATGGTATGCGGCGATTAGTAGCCCTATTAAGGAAAGCATGAAAATATATCTAACCGCTGTCTCGTCCTTTTTTAACCAAGCCAACGGCGCGATAAAGGCTATCGGATACATAAAAATTCTTTGATACCAACAAAGAGCGCATGGCGCAAATCCGGCTATTTCAGAATAAAAGAGACTTAAGGCCATTGATCCGAAAGAAACCGCAAAGGCAATTAAAAAAACGTTTTTCGAAATGAAATTCAGCAGAGGGTTTCCGGTTTTTCTTTGCGTTAAAAAAAGAATAATTAAAACCAGGCCGAAAATTTGGCCTAAAATTGTGAAATAAGAAAGGGTGGAATTGACTAGATTGAGCATGATTTGTGTTTAAGGCAGAACGCAAGTAGTTTTTTCAGCAAGTTCCTTAAGGCTGATCTCGCCGGAAAGTCTCGACTGGTCTGCGAATTCCCAAGTGGGGTAGCCTTCTATTTTTTTATCTATGCATATTTGAGTTCTTCCTTTTCCGTCGGGCGTTGAACATTCCACGTACGGCAGTTTCTTTTGAGAATTCCCAAAAAGTTTTTTTTGGTTCTGGCAGTGCGGGCACCAAAAAGCCCCGTAAAAAACAGCACCTTTGTCGCCAAGGCATTTCGCGAAATCATCAAGTTTGCCTGGCCTTGTCCGCAGATATACGCCGGAGCCGATGATCCCCACTGCGACAACAACCGTTAAAATTAGCCATTTTGTCATATTTTTTGCGATATTTTATAATATACCACTTTTTATTTATAGCATACTTAGAAAGCCGCCTCGGCACTTTTCCTGTAAAAACAAAACTCGCAGATTTCTGAAGATGGAGGAATTGAATTGTCGTCCAGGCATTTTTTAATTTTCATAATTATATTTTCAATCCAATCGTCATTTCCCTTGTAAGGAATAATTTTTACGTCAAATTCAAGTTTTGCGTCAAAAGCCTTTCGATCTTTTTGTCCGTTCGCATAAACAAAGTAACCTGTATCGGAAACTTTAAAATCGTTTTTTCGGAAAAGCCATTGATAAATTTCCATTTGTCTTCTGTAGGCATCGTGGTATTTGGCGTCGGTCAATTCAACTTCTCCCGCTTTGGATGTGGCTTTGTAATCCACTATATGAAGCTCTTTTGAATCATTTATCCAGACATCGTCGACGGCTCCGAAAATAAGAAAATTGCTTTCAGGGTGAAGGTATTGAATCCCTTTGAAATTATTTCGCCAATCATTCAGATTTTTATGGCTGAATGGGACGGCTTTTATTTTGTACTCGGACATAAGGGGATGGGCTTTATTTTTGGCGCGATGAATATCAAATTCTTTTTTTAACAGATGGTCTACCGCTGAATTAAGCGTGAATGGGGGGCCAGACGGCCTAGATACTCCAAGTTTTCTGTCCAGATAAAAGCATTGGTGGCAATCAATAAAAAGATCGATCTTTGATCGTGAGATCTTAAAAGTCTTTGAATCGGAAATATATAATTGTTTCATGTACGTTTATTTTACTCCTTAAAAATTTTGCGAATTGGGTATAAAAATAAGCTACTTTTTTTATGATATGTCGAAGATTTTTTGTTTTGAAGAAAAGCCTGAAACTAAAATAATCCGGGAAGGCGCTATTTTCAAATAAGCGGCAAGAGCTTCCATTATGGCTATGTTCGCCTGATTTTTTTTAGGCGCTTCTTTAACCCAAATCTCAAAAGAAAAATCCCCGGTCTTTTCAATTTTAGCGGCTTTTGCTCCAGGTTTTGCTTTAACGAAAATTTTCATCCCGTTAGAAATTCAGCCGAGGTAAATTTTAAATAATGCGTAACTGCGAATCCGCCTTCGGCTGTAATAATTGAAATAAACAAATATTTGTTAAAATTTCTAACGGGATTCATTTACTGGTTGTGACGAGAATAAGTTTCGCATGTCAGTTTTTCGAAAGCTCAAACTCTTTTTTCTTCGCGCGATTCCGGTCCACTTCAGTAAGAAATTGTTTTCTAAGCCTTACGCTTTTAGGTGTTATTTCAAGATATTCGTCTTCGGCCATAACTTCAAGGCCCCTTTCAATAGTAAGTTCAAATGGGGGAGTAAGCTCAATCGCTTCATCAGAAGATTTTGAGCGCATGTTTGTCAGCTGTTTGCCTTTTGTAGGATTAACGTTCATTTCATCTCCTTTGGACGTGTTTCCTATAACCATACCTTCATAAACTTCGGTAGTGGGCGGAATGTATAGCACGCCGCGTTCCTGAAGATTCCAGAGCGCGTAACCAAGAGCTTTTCCGCGAGTCATTGAAACCATTGATCCGACCGACCGCTTTTCTATCTCGCCGGCGTAAGGTTTAAATCCTATTACTCTCGAAGAAAGAATTCCAAGGCCCTTTGTATCAATTATAAATTGATTTCTGTAGCCGAGAAGCCCTCTTGTCGGGCCTTCAAAAGTGAGTCGAACCAGGTTATCTGTTTGCTTTAAATCCTTTAAAACAAAACGGCGCCCGCCGAGCCTTTCTATGATCGTGCCCTGAAATTCGGACGGGACATCCGCGATTACTTCTTCGAAAGGTTCGGACTTGGCGCCGTTTATTTCGCGGATAATTACTTGCGGCTGGGATATTTGAAGCTCATACCCTTCGCGCCTCATATTCTCAAGCAAAATTGCAATATGAAGCTCACCGCGTCCGTAGACTTTAAATAAATCCCCGGAAATAAATTCAACTTTTAGCCCGACGTTTACTTCAAGCTCGCGTTCAAGACGCTCTCGAATTTGGCGGGAGGTTACCATTTTGCCTTCTCTTCCTCCAAAGGGAGAGTTGTTTACTAGAAAATTTAAAACTATGGTAGGATCGTCAATCGCGATCGCGGGCAACGGCTGGGCGTCTGAATTTAACGCTATTGTTTCGCCGATGAAAATATCCGGAAGCCCCGAAATCAAAACAATATCTCCAGCCACGGCTTTGTCAGCTTCAATTCTTTCGAGCCCCTTAAAAGTAAAGACTTTGGCGATTTTCCCCGTCCTTGTTTCTCCGGAAGGCTGTTTTATAAAAATATTTTGGCCCGGAGAAATTTCTCCTTCGTAAACACGTCCGATCGCGAGGCGCCCAAGGAAGTTATCATATCCGAGATTAAAAGGCTGGAAGCGCAAAGATTTTGTTTCCATATTTTTTGAAGCTGGCGGAACTTTCGCGATGATTGTTTCAAGAAGGGGAGTAAGATCTTGAGATTCATCTTCAAGATTTATTTTAGCGATTCCTTGTTTTCCGATCGCGTATACTATCGGAAAATCGGCTTGTTCTTCAGAGGCCCCAAGTTCAAGAAAAAGTTCAAGCACCTGCTCTTCGCATTTGGCGGGATTTGCCGCGGGCTTGTCAATTTTATTTATTACTACGATAGGTTTAATCCCAAGCTCAAGAGATTTTTTTAAAACAAATCTTGTCTGCGGCATGGGGCCTTCTTGCGCGTCAACTACAAGTAAAACCGAATCAATGGAGCGAAGCACTCGTTCGACTTCTGATCCGAAATCCGCGTGGCCGGGCGTGTCTACTATATTAATTTTCGTATTTTTATAAAAAATCGCGGCGTTTTTAGAGTAAATAGTAATGCCGCGCTCCAGTTCGAGCGTGTTTGAGTCCATGGAAACGCCTTCTTCGGCCACTCCGGTCTGACGCATAAGCGCGTCGGTTAAAGTTGTCTTTCCGTGGTCGACGTGCGCGATTATTGCTATATTTCGAATTTCCTGTGACATAAAAAATTGGCCATTTAGGCCGTAGATCAAATATACTATATTCCTTTACAAAAAGAAAGGACCGAATGGTATAATAATAAGGAATTTAAGAAAGGAGGTATAAAACTATGAAAATGAGAACCGACGCTAGGGCGAGTCCGCGACACCTGCGGACGAACCAAGCCCAAACGCAGGTCAGAATAATGGAATAATGGAATAATGGAATAATGGAATAATGGAATAATGGAATAATGGAATAATGGAATAATGGAATAATGGAATAATGGAATAATGGAA
>Ga0076270_141_pt1 | contig 8450 bp, 6 predicted proteins | sample RifGroF2_FD_67936 | JGI IMG/M metagenome (GOLD analysis project Ga0076270, IMG submission 67936) | Parcubacteria (Giovannonibacteria) bacterium GW2011_GWF2_42_19 | reverse complement strand
CGCACTGCTTCCATGCGTAAGCGCGGCAGACGAGGATTGTTTTCATAAGCCATATACATAATTTTAGCAGGGGTGGTCACAAGCTATTGAACCATTACGTGCTCTTTACAACTAGATTGTTTTCGGTTATAATTGTACCGAAGTCACTTCTGATTGAATTGTTCGGTCGGAATGTTGAAAACAAAATACAAACAACAAATATAAACTTTTAACCCAGAAAGGAGTAATAAAATGGCCAACAAACCATTTAAAGGGAAAGGCGGCCCAAAACCGCCTCGAAAGCAATTTCTTAGCATTTCCGGTTTAGAGATCGGGGATGTTAAGCCGGTTGGAGTTGGTGAGTTTGAGGTGAACATTAACCTCATGATTGTAGTCGGTAAGTTTCCGGCGCACGGAGCACAGTATCAATGGCTCGTGGACGGAAAGCCTTTTGGCAACGTCAACACGTTAAGCGTCAGTGGGAGGGCAGACGGAACCCTCCGACTTTCTGGGAAAAAAAGTATATGCGTCTCTATGCATATCGAGTGGACTGATAATAAAGGCGACAGGCAAACGTATAGGCCGACTGTCAAGGACATCCCTCTTCCGGAGCAACTTCGAAAGCTCGAGTTGGTTGGTGTTGTTCCGAGGGAGAATGATGAACTTGAGGTGGTATTACGTCGAGTTGGTAAAGACGGAAAAGGTGAGAAAGGCTACATTGGCGCATGGTATTGGCGGAAAGAAGACGACAAGCGCGAGTGGGCCTTGGGTAAATGGGAAGTTAAAGAGTCGGATGGTCATGTTGTATTGGCGCTTTCTATGTTTGAAGCGCCCAGTGTGGTTGAATTTTTTATCCAAGAGGACAGCGTCATAAAGTCACCCAAAGTCTTAATCCCTGCGAAATCACCGCCTACCGCGCCTCCGCAAATCCCCCCTCCACCTAAGCCAAAAAAAACCGCGGCCGAAAGTTATGCTAATGGCCGCGAGTTTGTTCGAAAAATCTTCAGCTAACCAAGAAAGGAAGTGATGATATGGGACTTTTTAACCTTTTCAGTAAACTCGGCAATTTCGTCTACGGCGCCGGGCAAGAAACCGTAGGAAAAGTACTGGCCGAATTCACGGAAAAAACCCGGCAGGAGATGTTTTACAATCCTCGTCCGGACTTCTTGGCGGCCGTTCGTAAACTATATTACACGGACCGCGCTAAAGCGGATAAAATCCGCGACAGACTAGACACGGCAACCCGTACATCCAAGCCCGATCTCGAAGACAACGTGGTTAAAGCCATAGGCCGGCTTCTTAAAGAGGATGAGGCGCAGCAAGTTCTTGCGTGGGTGGCGGATCTTGATGACACATGGTTCGCCGCAATAATCTTCGCAATGACCGATGACAAAATCGCGCAAAGGGTAAAGTATATTTACTATGCCCTATCACAATACGATGTCATTGGCGGTTTGCAGAGAGCGTTCGCGTCTGGAGCGGGAGTTACAGTGCAGGCTCTTATCGAGCTAAATAGGGCGATGAACGGAATTTCCAGAGATGCGGTCCGAAGATTATCGCCAGTCGTTGATGTCTACGAACAGATGGTTCTGGACTTAAATGACTGGGTCGCAGATCGCCGAGGCGCGTTTCGGGAGAGAAGAACGGCCAGATGGCGACTTTATTAACAAAGGCTTTCTGAACGGACATAGGAGGATACTTCAATGAGTGGACTAATGAATTTACTTGGCGTGTTTTTTTTGGCGCTAGCCGGGATTCCAGTCACGGCGGCGCATCTCGGAGTGCTAGCAATTGATGAAGCACGAGAGCGGCTTCGGATGATTTGGGGGCCGCTGATACTGGGAACCATAACGGCTTTCGTGCTAGTGCTTTTTGGAGTTCTGGCACCGGTTGTTCTTGGCACCGAGGGATTTTGGGGCTTGTTTCTAAAAGACCTCATGATCTACTCAGGTATGATTCTCGCCAGTTTTCTTTTTATTTTAAGCGCATGGCGAGCTGGTATCTTGACTGCATCTATTGTGGCGATTTGGCAGGCTGTGGGTCCGGCGACTACCGCAACTTTGGTGACTGCAGGGCCTACAACAACAACTACACGCGTGAGAAGAAGTTGGCTTGCCGACTCGCTACCAAGAGAAGAGGAGGCCATCAAACAGCTTCTAACTTTTCTCGGCATCGCGCAGGCGAACGTTTTGTTCATCGGCTCTATGTTAGCGCATTCGACGCTAGAGAACAGACCGGACTTGATCATGGCAATAATCGCGCTATCGCTTACGATAGTTGCCTGGACTTTGTGGAAAGGAGGAACCGAGTGGTGGTCAAATATCATTATCTTTTTCACGATAGTTATGTTGATCATCGATCTTGTCCGAGTATTCATCCCTCGTACTGCGGAGCAGCAGTTACGCGCCCGAGTGAGTAACCAAATCGGAAAAAGTTGGGACTCGACGCTAGACGAGAAAAGCGGGAAACCAGTCGGTGATCCTGACATTCGTGAGGACGGCACCATGCGGCCCGGGGCTTCGAAAATTTTGCATCCCGGGAGGCGTCAAGCTTTTTTCTTTGACGGCCGGAAGGGCGTCAGGTTTGAGGCTATCAATGGAAGAGGCGAAGCCGAGGCGCGAGTCTACTCGCCTTCAGACCAGCCAACCTTCGAAATCGAAGGAAGGATGGTTGGCGAAGCACGCGTGGAGATCAACAGCGATCACAGCTACCCTGCATTAGTGGGTTGCGGCAAGATCATGGGAGTAGTGATCGAACCGGTCACTCCTGTGAAGATCACGGCTCAGCGGACCGAGACCCTTGATTGTTCGAAGAAAAAGGGAATCGGCACCGCCAAGAAAGCGGCTTGGTCTGCGCCGGAGGATGCGGGGTGATCGGTAGTTAGTTGTTTGTAGAGTAGTTCATTATTGTGTCTTAACCAAAGGCCCTTGCGTGTTTTATCGCCAGGGCCTTTGTACTTTCTTATTTGCTAAATATTATCTAAAATAGAAGTAATGAGTTTTCAAAAAATAATGCGTTTTTTTACTTCAATTATTTCAGGTTTTTTACTTTTAGTTTACAGAGCCAGCGCGGAGACCGGCATTAGCTGTAATCCGGAAAAAGAAATTTGCAATACTATTACCTCAAACACATTTGCCGAAGTTATGGCTAAAATCGCGGAGATGGTGGCTAAAGTAGGGCTGCCTATTGTTGTTATTATGCTTATTTGGTCAGGCTTTCTTTTTGTATCAGCAGGAGGAAGTGAGGAAAAACTTAAAAGCGCTAAGAGCACTTTTTTCTGGGCGGTAATCGGAGGGCTTGTGGTTGTTGGCGCGTACGCGATTTCGGTTGCCATCGAAAATTTTGCAAAACAGCTTTAGGAAATTACATCATTTAATTTATTGCTCGGATGTGGTAGGGTTACCATTGTTTTTAATAATTTAATTTTATCGTCTGCCCTCGTGGTGAAATGGATATCACAACTGCCTTCGAAGCAGTCATTCCCCGTTCGAATCGGGGCGAGGGCACAATAAATATCATGGAAAAAATTCCCAAAGAAATAATCGGGATCACGAAAAAACTTCGCGAGAAAAATTTTGAAGCGTATCTTGTCGGCGGCTGCGTTCGCGATCTTTTGCGCGGCGTGAAACCCAAGGATTGGGACATCACGACCAACGCGACTCCCGAACAAATTCAGAAAATTTTTTCAGACACTTTTTACGAAAATAATTTTGGTACAGTCGGAGTGAAAACCGGAGCCGAAGACGAGACTTTAAAAATTGTCGAGGTGACTCCTTACAGGGTGGAGGCAAAATATTCCGATAAGCGTCATCCGGATAAAGTCGAATTTGCAGAAAAATTGGAAGACGATTTGAAACGCAGGGATTTTACTATAAACGCGATCGCGCTCGAAGTACAGCCGAAACAAGGCAAGTTCATTGATCTCTTTGATGGAGAGGAGGACTTGAAGAAAAAAATCATCCGTGCGGTCGGGAATCCGGACGAAAGATTTAACGAAGACGCGCTTCGCATGATGCGCGCCGTTCGGTTTTCTTCAGAGCTTGGTTTCACTATGGAAAAAAATACGCTTGACGCGATTAAAAAAAATTCCGGGCTTTTAAAATTTATTTCCAAAGAAAGAATCCGCGACGAGTTTGAAAAAATAATTTCTTCAAGCGCGCCCTCAAAAGGCGTTGAAATTTTGCGTGAAACCGGAATCTTAAAGGAATTTCTTCCCGAATTGCTCGAAGGCTGGGATGTTACACAAAATCTTCATCACATATACACGGTATGGGAGCATAATTTAAAATCGCTTGAACACGCGGCAAAAAAATCGTGGCCGCTTGATGTGCGAATGGCGGCTTTACTGCATGACGTTGGGAAGCCGCGCACAAAAAGAGGAGACGGAAAATTTTCAACCTTTTACGGACACGACGTGGTGGGCGCGAAAATGTCTTTTCAGATTTTGTCGCGCCTGAAATTTCCTAAAGAATTTATCGAAAAAGTTTCTAAATTAGTTCGCTATCACCTTTTTTATTACAACGTGGACGAAGTTACGGAATCTTCAGTGCGGCGATTAATCGCGCGCGTCGGGCGCGAAGACATGGAGGATTTGATCCGCGTCAGAGTCTGCGACCGGATGGGTTCTGGTGTTCCGAAAGAAGAGCCGTATAAGCTTCGTCATTTTCGTTTTATGGTTGAGAAACTCGGGCGCGATCCGATTTCAGTAGGTATGTTAAAAATCAATGGAAATGATATTATGAAAATCTGCTCTATCTCCCCTAGCCCGAAAATCGGACAAATTCTTTTGATTTTGCTTGACGAGGTTCTGGATGATCCGAAGAAAAATACAAAAGAATATCTGGACGAGAGAGCAAGAAAATTATGCGAAATGTCTGATAAAGATTTGGCTGGGCTAGCTAAAAAATCCAAAGAGAAAAAAACAGCCGTAGAATCGGAAGAGGTTGGAAAAATTAAAAAAAAGCATTATGTTAAGTAAACGCTGAAAGTGCGCACGCATTGGGGTTCAAAATTTTTTCGGGCTGTAGTATACCGGCAGTACGCACGCTTCGGGTGCGTGAAGACTGGGTTCAATTCCCAGCAGCCCGACAGAGAACTTAATATTAAAAATATCTGAAACGGAAACGTCTTAGGCGAACTTTTATGAATATGAGGACTTTACAATCAAGCGTTTTATTTAAGGCCGGGCTCATCACCGGAGTATCTTTGGTTTTAGGTTTGCTGTTCGATTACTTCTTTTACATGAAAATGCCCGGTGCCGCTTTTCCTTTATATATTATTCTGGTTACGTTCGGTCTTTTCGCTGTCGCGGGTTTCCTCAACAAAAAAATAAGCGAGAAGGCTCTTTGGCTTTCAGTGCCGCTCCTTTTTTTTAGCGTAATGATTTTTGTTCGATCGAGCGAGATACTAATTTTTCTCAACATCGTCGCTTCCATGCTCTTATTGCTCTTGATCGCGAGGCTGTCTTTTGAAGGGAGGTTGCAAAATTTTTTGATCATAGATTACCTCAAAATTTTCTTCCTGCCGTTCAAATTTATTCTCCCGTTATTCCAAACGCTATCTGATTTATTTTCCCCGCGCGAATTAAACAAAGACCAAAAAGTTTTATCGCAAGTCATAAAAGGCATAGTGATTGCAGTCCCTGTTTTATTAATTTTTTTAATTCTTTTTTCTTCGGCCGATTTAATTTTCAAGAAATATATCACTGATCTAATTAACATAGACATTGAGCCCGAAACGGTTTTGAGATCTGTTTTAGTTTTAATTGCAACGCTAATTTTTACGGGCGCGTACTCATACATTTTTAGGGAAGCAAAAAATCAAAATGAATCGCAACAAAATGTTAATCCTTCAAACTTCGGCCATATCGAAAGCTCCATACTGCTAGGCTCGGTTAACGTCCTATTTTTTATTTTTATTCTCGTTCAACTCGCCTATCTTTTCGGCGGCGCGGGTAATATTTCCGCTCAAGGTTTTACTTACGCCGAATATGCGAGGCGCGGTTTTTTTGAGCTGATAGCGGTATCCGTCATTTCTTTATTGCTGCTTCTGGCTGTCGAAAAATTCATTGTTAAAAACAATGAAAGCCACGCTCGCGGATTTAAAATTTTAAGCACGGCGTTAGTTATTCAAGTTATTTTTATCATGGTCTCCGCCTTTACCCGTCTGACTTTGTATGAGGACGCCTACGGATTTACGATATTGAGATTTTACAGCCACGCCTTTATTATTCTGTATAAAATTTATATAGATAAAAGAGAAAATGCTTTTGTTTTTCGTGGTTTTATTTTGGTTTTGTTTTTTTTAGTTATAATGAATTTTTTTAATCCTGAAGCGTTTATCGCGCGTCGAAATATTGAGCGATTTTCAATGACCTGGAAGCTGGATATTTATTATTTAAGCCGTCTTTCTGACGATGCCATGCCTGAAATGGTGAAGGTAATAAACATACCGAATGAGGATTTGAGAAAGGGTTTTGCCCGCGAGCTATATTGGCGCGCTCAAAACAGCAAGTCTCCTTATCTTTCAAAATGGCAGTCGTTGAATATATCGCGCATGAGAGCAGAGAAAATTCTTGACTCTAAAATCCGCGAGCTCGAGCCGTATAAGGACTATCGGCAACAAAGCGTTGATTTAGAAGGGCGTTACGAGTAAAATAATAGATACGAAAAATTTTGGGCCTATGGTTCAGTGGCAGAACTTTCGGGCCTGTAGTTAAGTGGTATAACGGCGCATTCGCATTGCGCAAGCGGGGGTTCGATTCCCCCCAGGTCCACATTTAAGTGACGGGGTAAGTTGCCGGGATCCGAGTTCGATTCTCGGTAGGTCCACCATTCCGAATTTGAAGAAAGATTGACCTCGCCCGCGCCAAAGGCGCGGGCTCGGACTGATGTTTCCGCCAAGTCCCGCCAAGGCATTTTGAATTCCGCCAAAAGCATTCCCGCCGCGAGGCGGCGGTTCGAGCCGATGTCCACAAGAAAAAATCTTTCATCCTCGAAAGATTTTCTTGTTTAATGAGATTTCCGGCTTGGTTGGCCTCAATAATCCAGTTTCGCATGAGTTCGAGCCAATGATTGCCTTTGCGTTCAAAATCGCTCAATTTCTCTTCCAGTGTTCGTTTTTCCGCCATCAGCGCGTTCTTGCGCTCCAAATACTCGCCAAGTTCCAATGCTTCGTCTAGATACGCATCCGTGAGGCGAGATAGACGCGCTGAAACGGCGGAAATATCGTTTTTGAGATTTTGAACGAAAAGGTCTGATGAGTGGCGGACATCGGCGTTTTCGCTTTCAAGTTTCTTGAGATATGCGTCTCGCCACTCATCAGGCAAAGAAACTTTTTTGACTATGTCTTGCACTTGTCGCGTCAATTCTTCTTCCCGCAAAAAGCGAGTTTGTGAACATTTTTGAGTGCGGCTTTTGAAAGTGCAATGATAGTAGTGATAGACCAGTCCGCTTTTCTTTATCTTCCGTTCGGCAGTTATCGCGTAGCCGCACTCACCGCATACCGCGAATCCTTTGTATAGCAACCCTTTCTCTCCTCGCTTTTTGCGCGGCTTGCCATTCGCGACAAGTGCCTCTTGGATTTTGTCAAAAAGTTTCTTTGAAATCATTGGCTTATGCGAACCTTGGTGTACCTCGCCTCGGTACTGAAAATGACCATAGTAAAAAGGATTTTTTAAAATATGTTCTACCGAGGCGAGGACGAGCGGCTTACCACTTCTCACGCCAACCAAGCCGAGAGAAAACATTTTGCGCTGAATTGCCGTGAGCGTGTATTGCCCCGTAGCAAAAGCCCCCAAACATTCTTTCACTTTCGCAAAGGTCTTTTTATCTGGCTCAATCGTTCTCAAACGAGGTTCGTTAAAATATCCTAAAGGGGCTTTTGCCGACAATTCACCACGGCGTATTTTTTGCCGGATACCACGCAAAATGTTTTCTCTTAAATTGTCGGTGTAATATTTTGCTTGTCCGAAAGCGACACTTAACATAAATTTTCCTTGAGGTGTCGCTTCGAACCAAAATGTCGGGAATTTTAGCGCAACAATTTTTAGCGTATCAACAAAATATATAACCTTGCCACCATCAATACTATTTCTCGCTAAACGATCGGGATTCCACGCTAAAATTCCCGAGGCAGAACCTTTTTCAATTTCGCCAAGCATTTCGTTAAATATCTCACGACCAGGTTCTTTGGCGGTTTTGCTCTCGTAAAACTCTTTCACCACGAACAGATTTTGTTGCTTGGCGTATTCCCGAAGCTCCGTCAATTGCGCCTCAATACTCAAAACTTGGCGTTCTTCGTCCTCGCTCGATTTTCTACAATATATAAAATATTTGATCATAGCTTCGGGAATTAAATTGATAAAAGGTTTTGCATTACACCGACAATTTGTAATCTCATTATACATCGGCTCATGTGCCTTTGGCACATTCCAAGCTTTGCTTGGAGAACCGCCGTGTAGCGGCGGGAAT
>Ga0076270_142_pt1 | contig 8507 bp, 7 predicted proteins | sample RifGroF2_FD_67936 | JGI IMG/M metagenome (GOLD analysis project Ga0076270, IMG submission 67936) | Parcubacteria (Giovannonibacteria) bacterium GW2011_GWF2_42_19 | reverse complement strand
TCCAATATCTTCGCGTCATAAGGAAGCTGTTCATCTAGGAGCCTGGCAAAAATTCCTTTCGAAGCTTTTTCACGCAAACTGGCGGCAGAATCCAGATCGTCGTAATTAGGGAAAGGGCTTTGTTCGTAAAAAGCCTTTATTTCTTCGGTTACGTCTTTTTTCCCTGCCCATTCATTTTTCCAGAATAAAAGGGGAATGCCGTTTTCGACTTTCCAATTTTTTCCGCACGAAGAACATAAAAAATTATTAAGATTTTCTTTAAGAGCGCCCTTGCAGACCGGACAGGAGTATTCAGTTTCAGCCGAAGTTCTTTCTGTTTCCATTCGGTCTGAATAATGAATAAAAAGATCGGGTCAAGTCGATTGGCGGGCGGAAAGCCGGATGAAGCGCGGGAAAAGTATAAAGGATCCTGCGTTTCAGAAATTTCAAATTCATGCGCGGTTTCCTTATTCGTCCTTTTTCAAAAATAAAATTTGCGTCATCAAGGTGAAGTTTGTTCGGGCCGGCAAGTTTTGTATTTCGTCTGCGCTCTTCTTTAAAGGCCTCTTCGCCGCCGAGATTTCTTGGCTGGGGATGATTTTCATGCACGGCCATTATAGAAGGTGTCGCGTTTATAACATGGGCTTTTTCTTTTCTTGCTTTCCAGATAAGCCAGGAATCCCAGGCAAATCTGCCGATGGCAAAAGAAGGAACTTTTCCAAAAAGTCCTTTGTTAAAAATAAAATAGTCAATGCCTGTCGGCCCGTGTAATTTTGAATTTTTTAGCACGAATTTGCGGAGTTTGTTTTGCCAATCCGGATCGTCAAAATTTATTTGCTCTTTAATATCAGTGTCCCAACGCTCGCCGCCAATCAGAAACTTGTCGTTTTTTACGCTCGCTAAAATTTTCTCAACGGCATTTATAAAGTCATTCATTAAGACGATGTCGCAGTTTATATACATTAAGATATCGTGTCTAGCGATGTTTTCTATTTTTTCAAAAACACTATCGAGGAGCGGAGTTTTAAATTCATCCGTTTTAATATCACGCACGTGTTCAAAGCCGAATTTACTTGCTGTCCCCGCGGTTCCAGATTCATCGCCGAAAAGAATTATTTGCAATGAAGGATTCAGCTTTTGCCAGCTTTCAAACGCGTTTTGTTGGGTGATATTGATATGCGGATCGGTAAAAGCTTTGGGCGTGGCGAAAATAGTTATCATGTCTAAATTCCCGCTTCTATCAGCAGGTGCCAGCCGATAATTTTTTCGAGTTTTTTGAATGCGCGTTTCGGGATCACGCGCAAATACCAAATTTTTTTATAGATTCCTTCTTTAACTTTTTTTCGTTCATAAATAAAAATATGGTCCACTGCAATTTTTTTTATTTTAAAATCCCTAAAGAATCTTTTTGCTGTTTTTTTTGAATATTTTCTCACTATGGGGCATCCTTTTTCGCCAACATGGAATTTGTCTAAAAACTTAGAATAGTTCCAAAAAACGGTATGCCCCTTTTTGATGAAGAGGCGCAAAGCGGGAAAGCCGAATTTATAATAAATCATTACCTTCAGCGTGCTTTTTTCGTCCATGTATTTTTTAATTTCATCAAGTATTTTTTCCGGATTTTCCGAGTGATGAATCACTCCGAATGAGTAAATGAGGTCATATTTCTCGATAGGCACGAATTTTGAGAGTTCTTCGGCGTTGCCGCTGTAAAAACGGATTTTATCGGCGACTCCGCAAAGTTCCGCTCTTTTTTTTGCGATTTTCACGGATTCTTCCGATAATTCCATTGCTGTAACAAAGGCCCCATTTTTAGCAAAGTTAATCGTGTCAATGCCAATGCCGCATCCGATTTCAAGAACGCGCTTTCCCTTCCATTTTGAAAATTCCGCGAATTCCGGTATATGCGGTTCGGTAATATATTTTTTTATTTCTGTTTCTTCAAAATATTCCTTAGACAATTTTTCTTTTTTTGAAGAAGAGGCGTTGCAGGGTCTTTCATCCCAATATTTCTTAACATCCTCGGTTGATTTCATTTTATTAATTTATTTTCCGCAAGAAATTTCGCGAAAAGCTCGCCTTTGAGTTTTTCTCCGGGCGCAGTCAGATGGACATTTTGCCAATATTCTTTGGTAGGAGGGATATAGCCTTCGTCAACTTTTTCTTCAAATGGCACAATTGGGATATTTTTTTCTTTACCTATTTTTCTGATTATGTCGTTGTTTTCCGAGATCGCGTCCATGTACGGTTTGGTTATTGAATAATGTCCTTTTCCGCGCGTTTTATCAAATCCAAAAGTTCCGAGAACCACCCTAATTCCGTTAGCCTCGGCTAATGCGATTAAATTACGGATATTTCGTTCGTAATATTGGGATGTGTTTTCTTTAATGATCTCGTTTCTAGTTTTATTGCATAAATTATGGTCCGGTTGGTCCGGGTCTATATAGGTTGTCTCCCGCGCCATCTCAACGGCAGAGGTAGCAATGAATTGGTCAAGATTTGGATAGGGGAGAAGTCCGGTTTTGTATCCGATAAATTGCGCAACCAGACTTTTATATAAGAAAAAATATTTCGGTTTATTCCAGGATTCTCTTGTGCCGGTATAATCGCTTTTAAAGTCATCCGGGCAGACAAATCTTGTTTGCGTGTCGTTAACCGCTTCTGAAAAAATAATCATGTCCGGATCAAGTTCTATGAGGTTGAAGACAAAATTTATTAAAAGTTCTGCTGAAGTATATCCTCCAGTTCCGCCGTTTATTACCTCTACATTTTTATATCCGTAAGTTTCGCGAAGGGTTTTCTCCATCTGCGCCGGATACGCCTCTTTCCAATTTTCAACCGCCGTCCCATAAGTTGTGGAGCCGCCGAGAGTGATAATGCGGAATGCTCCTTCAGGTTTGGGCATTGCGATTTCCTCGCCTCTTAACCCAAAGCTGTTATGTTTATTTTCTCCGGTTTTTGAAATGTAATTTTTAACAAGCGCGTAGCTAAGAAAAGGATGGGGTTCGAATTTCGCATTCTTTGCTTCCAGATATGAGCGATAGCGCTCCTGGCGTTCTCCGGAAACCAAATACCTGACCGCAAAGCGCATTCCAAATTCTAAAACTAAAAAAGTAAAAACCAAACTGCTGATAACGAGTACAGTGTTCAAAAAAAATTCCTTTTTTCGATTTGGTTTTTCGTCGGGCATTGTAAGTGATTTTACCAATTTTCGACCTTCATGTAAATCGTTGTGAATCATCGGCCTTTTGCTTAGATGCTGAAAATGATAATGTATTTAAATAAATATGAAGATGCTTTATACATCCTCGGCGAGTTTTCCTTCCACGCGGGCACACTCGGTCCAGATCATGAATATGTCTGAAGCCTTTGCAGAGTGTTCTGATTTTTTGCTATTGGCCGGAAAATTGAAGGAAGATCCGGAAAAAATTTTTGGCATGTACGGGATTTCAAAACCTTTTAAAGTAACTTCGTCCGGCTGGCCTTTTGCTTTCGGGCGGCTTCTTATTTTTTGGACTACATTTCGCGGATATTGGATAGCGAAAAAATTCAAACCGGATATTTTATATGTTCGCGAATTTATTCTCTGTTATTTGATTTCAAAATTGTGGAGGTGGCCAAAGGCACGCGTCCATTTTTAAAAAAGCGCTTTTGCGAGCGGATAAAATCATTGTGACAAATGAAGCAAAGCGGCTTGAGATATTAAATAAATTTTCCATACCTTCTGAAAAAATTTTACTCGCGAGAAACGGCGTTGATGTTGGTGAGTTTTCGAGTGTCGAGGCTTCAAAAGTTGAGTTGAGAAATAAACTTGATCTGCCAATCGATAAAAAACTTTTTGGATTTGCCGGACAGTTCACTGCCAAAGGCCTTGATAAGGGCCTTTTAACCACTTTACAGGCTTTTTCAAAAACGCCGGAAGATTTTTTTCTTGTTTTTGTCGGTGGAGGCGAGAAGGAATTAAATTCATACAAGCAGGCTGCCAAGAATTATGGAATTGAAAAAAAATTGATTTTGCATGGACAAGTGCCGCATTCAGAAGTGCCTAAATGGTTAAAAGCTATGGATTTTTTGATTTTTCCATACTCACCTTTAAACGAACATCTAATTTATTACATGTCTCCGATAAAAATTGCAGAATATATGGCGTCAGGCACTCCTATAATTACATCTGATTTGCCGGCAGTGAAAGAAATTTTACCTGATGATATGGCGACATATTTTAAAGCCGGAGACACGGACGATTTTGCTTTAAAAATAAACTGGTCTATACAAAATCTAAGCGAGTGTTTAAGTAAAGCCGAATTGGCCGCTAAAAAAGCGCTTGAATTTTCCTGGCAAAAAAGAGCAGAGAAGATTTTGAAATTTCTTAAAAAATAAAATTGGAGCGGTCTTTGACAGCAAGTTGAATACAGATATACCCACTTGGACACGGAGTGTCCAAGTGGGTTAGAATAATTGAATGAGAAAAGAATATTTGGTAGAAGGGGAATTTTATCATGTATATAACCGCGGAGTTGATAAGAGAACTATTTTTTTAGATGGAAATGACTTTGATCGTTTTTTGCAAAGCATGAAGGAATTCAATAGCGATGATCCGATAGGTAGTATATATGAAAATTCCTTTCGAGGTAGTATTAGAAAAAAACAGAAAAAATTAGTGGATTTTATAGCATACTGCCTTAATCCAAATCACTATCATTTTATTTTAAAGCAATCGTCAGAAAAGGGGATCGAAAGATTTATGCACAGATTAGGAATGGGCTATGCAAAATTTTTCAATAATAAATATAAAAGAAGCGGGGCTTTATTTCAGGGGACGTTTAAAGCACGGCATATTAATACGAATGAATACCTTCTGCATTTAAGCGCGTATATTAATCTTAATTATAAAGTACATAAACTTGGACACGGAGCATTCAGGTCGAGTTGGGGAGCCTATAATATGCTAACCAAGAATACAAAAGAAGATTTTATCGACGTGGAAATAATAACCAGTCAGTTCAGAAATTTTGAAGAATATAAGGAGTTTGCCGAATTTTCGTTGGCAGATATTTTGAATAAGAAAAAGATTTTTAAGGAGATGGAGAGTGTTTTGTTGGATAATTAATTAATAAAACCCCACTTGGACACGGAGTGTCCAAGTGGGGAAATTATACGTTAATCTCCGTCAGAAGATTGTATAGATCAGTGGTCCAAGAGCGCTTGATTCGGCAAATACAACAAGCATTCCTATCAATAAAAGCATAATAACAATCGGAAGCATCCAGTATTTTTTTCTTGATGCAAGCGAGTTTTTTATTTCATTTAGAAGCGAAAGTTTTGATTTGATTGACATAGCAATATTCTACCAGTGAATTTAGTCTGGTTCAAATTGGCTTTGCCATGAAGTATTTCTTGGGAAAGCCGCCTCGGTTTGTTTTTTTAATATAAGAAAATTTCCCATGACGAGCGCGTCCATGTTCGTGTGTCTGAAAACATTAAATGCGTGTTCAGGATTAAGTACGATCGGCTCGCCCGAGACGTTAAATGAGGTATTGATAAGAACGGGACATCCGGTTTCTTTTTCAAAAGCTTTAATGAGTTTATGGAAAAGAAGATTTTCTTCTTTGGATACGGTTTGCGGCCTTGCCGATCCGTCAACGTGAGTTACAGCCGGTATTTTTTTCCCGTCCTTTACGTGATTAACAAGAAGCATGAAAGGAGACTCCTTTGCGTCAAGATCAAAAAATTCCGAAGCTCGTTCTCTTAGCACTGCAGGAGCAAAGGGCCTGAAATCCTCGCGGAATTTAATTTTTAAATTTACAAGGTCGCGATTTTCCTCTCTCCGCGGGTCAGCCAGAATGCTCCGGTTGCCGAGAGCTCTAGGCCCCCACTCCATTCTTCCCTGAAACCATCCGAGAGCGTTGCCAGGCTCCGCTATAAGTTTTGCGGTTTTTGAAACCAACTCCTCCTCGGATAAAAATTTTTCATAAGGAATTTTTTTCTTTTCCAAAAAATCCTCTATTTCTTTGTCTGAAAATTGAGGCCCCCATGATGAATGTTTAAGCTCGAACGATCTTTTATTTTTAAGGACGTTCGTCCAAATATAAAAAGCAACTCCAAGCGCGCCTCCATCATCTCCAGCCGCAGGCTCGATAAAAATATTTTCAAACGGCGTTTCTGCGAGTATTTTGCCGTTAGCGACGCAGTTTAAAGCCACGCCGCCCGCAAGGCAAAGATTTTTAGATTTAGTAAGTTCGTAGGCGTGTCGGCAGATTGCGAGCACTGCTTTTTCAGTGACAGTCTGGATGGACGCGGCTAAATTTTTATGAGCTTCGGAAAGAGGGCCTCCTATTCTTGGAGGAAAGCCGAAGAGTTTTTTCATTTTCTCTTCATCGTAAAAAGACGTGCTTTCATCATGCGTGAGAATATCCATATTAAGTTTAAAACTTCCGTCTTTTTTTAACTCAATCAGGTTCTCAATTTCTTTTTGATAAACTGGTTTGCCGTATGGAGCGAGCCCCATGACCTTGTACTCCGCAGAGTTCGGCTTAAATCCGAGGTAGTGCGTGATTATGGCGTATAAAAGACCGAGTGAGTGAGGAAAGTGGATTTCTTCACGGATATTTATTTTTTCTTCGGTCCCTTGCCCTATTGTCGTTGTCGCCCATTCCCCAACTCCGTCGAGGGTGACAATGGCCGCCTCTTTGAAGGGGGAGACTAAATATGAGCTTGCCGCGTGCGCGACATGATGCTCGGTAAAATATATTTCGCCTTTAAAATTTTTGAGTTCCTTTTGGATGTTTTCTTTGATCCAAAGTTTTTTTCTTAGCCATTGGGGAATCGCTGAAATAAAACTTTTATAACTTTTCGGCCAGGTGTTTGCGGCAACTTCCACGATGCGTTCGAATTTAAGAAGGGGCTTTTCGTAAAATCCTACGGCGTCGATATCTTTTTCTTCAATGCTCGCTTCTTTCAGACAATAAGCGATTGCGTTTGAGGGAAAATTATTATCGTGTTTTTTTCGGGTAAAACGTTCTTCCGCGGCCGCGGCTACAAGCTGGCCGTCTTTTATGAGACAGGCGGCCGCGTCATGGTAAAAACAGGATATTCCCAGAATATATGTCGGAGAATTCATTTAAAATTGAAATTTTGCCGTAGCCGGATCGATTGGCTCTGTGCGTTTTATCCAATAAGAATTCGAATTCTGTTTTTTTGAAATAAAGCTGGCGACTGTTTTTGCGGCTTTTACAGGGAAAAAAGCAGCAAAATAAAAAATAGAAAGAATGACAAAAGTGTTGATTCTGCCGATGAAATGAAGCAGTTTTTTAATATAGTTCCATGCGTAAAGGCTAAGTACCTTCATATATGTAGATATAGAAAAAAAATCTAAACCAGAATATAATGCTTTTACTGGCTACTCAAATATAGTATCGGAATTAACGCGACAGTTCAAATTTTATAATGAAGGTTATATATATTTCGTCGGCATCTTTGCCCAATTCATTCGCGAATTCATATCAAACGGTCAAAACTTGCGAAGCTCTAAAGCGGGCCGGAGTTGATATTGAGCTTTGGGCCGAGTCTAAGGGGGATGAGAGGGCGATCTTGCGCTCATATGGGCTTGAGTCTTCGGATTTGTTTAATTTTTTAAGAATCGGGAAAAAGCGCATAAATCATGTTTTTTATTCCATTGCTGTTTTAAGAAAGCTACGGTCTCAAGATAAAAAAACATTTGTGCTTTACTCAAGGGAAACAGGAATGTGGATTGTTCTTCTCTTCGCGAAATATATCTGGAACGTTCCTTTTGTTTTTGAGGTCCATCGCAAGGAAAGTATCAAATGGCATGACGCTTTACGTAGGAAGTTGCTTCTAAAAAAAGCCGACGGCTTGGTGGTCATAAGCAAAGCGCTTTTCGAAAGTTTTAAAAATGATAAGAAAAATATCGGGCTTGCTTTTTGCGGCGTGGAGCCGAAACGCTTTCAGAATATAATTTCAAAAACTGATTCTTTATTGAAATATAAATTGCTTGAAGATAAAATTTATTTGGGCTACGCCGGAGGTTTTGAAGAATATCAGGGCCTTAAAACGCTTGTAAAGGCTTTTAATATTCTTTATAAAAATAATTCTCGTCTGGGATTGTTTATCGCTGGCGGCAAAACCGGCGAGATTGAATCAATAAAGGCTTATTTCACAAAAGAAGCGCTCGGAGGGGTTTATTTTTTAGGCATGCTCCCTTTTGCCGATGTGCCTGGAGCTCTTGCGGCCGCGGATATTTTAGTTATGCCTTTTGAAAATATCGACCAAGGAGGCTCGCCTGTGAAAATGTTCGAATATTTATTTATGTCGCGTCCGATTGTCTCTTCAAGAACGCCAATGATTGAAGAAGTGTTGAGAGATAATGAAAACGCGCTTTTATTTTCGGCAGGGAATTTTGAAGAACTTGCGGAGAAAATTTCGTTATTATTATCTGATTTGGAATTAATAAAGCGCCTAGCGAGCCAGTCGTTTATTGAAAGAAATTTATATACGTTTGATAACCGCGC
>Ga0076270_122_pt1 | contig 9087 bp, 11 predicted proteins | sample RifGroF2_FD_67936 | JGI IMG/M metagenome (GOLD analysis project Ga0076270, IMG submission 67936) | Parcubacteria (Giovannonibacteria) bacterium GW2011_GWF2_42_19 | reverse complement strand
GCCAATCGCCTCTTAGCTTCTTTGGAGAGCCATGGGATATGAGCCAAGCTCACAGCCCCAGGCATAGTATACGCGTGATTCATATACCCTCCAGCATATTGCCCTCCGGCTCTATTATTTATTCTCTTCGAGATCATTAAGATGAAATACAGAGGTGTTACCTATGTATCTCATCTTTTGCAGAAAAGCCCGCTTTTGGCCTTCATAAAGTTTGAGTCGAGATTTTTGACAGGTTCTTTGGCAGTTTGCCTTTCCGCTCCGGTTCAAGGCGAGGCGGGCGGAAGGGGGGTGTGGGGGGAATTCCGCCCGCCGAGCCCAGCCAGTTCTGTTCGGATATTTTCAAACAGACACCGCCAAGTTTTTATCAAAAAACCGCCTTAGCCAAGGCGGTTTTGCTACCAGGGCGCTTTATAAAAGAGGGAACGTTTAGTAGAATGGCTTTATGAAGCTCGGCATCATTTTACAATCCAACAAACCGGAGCACGCGTGGAATACCTTCCGCCTCGGAATCACTGCGCTCAAGGCAAACCACCAAGTTGAAATCTTTTTAATGAACGAGGGTTCGGAGCTTGATACCATCCCCGACAGCAAAGATTTTGACATCTCGGTAAAAGTGGCGGAGTTTAAAGATTTGAAAGGTGGAATCTACGCTTGCGGCACTTGTCTTAAAGTGCGTGGCAAGGAAGAAAGCCAGATTTGTCCCGTTTCCACGATGCCCGATTTATTAAAAATGGTCGAGGAGTCGGACAAAGTTTTAGTTTTTGGCTAACTTAATAAATATAAAAAAATTTCTACAATATTTTGTTCTCGAGTTCGTGATTATATCCGTAGTCGGTTTGCTGGGATATTGGATTCTACGGGCATCGGTTAATCTTCCGCAAATTACTCTTACAGCCACAGTTTCCGGGGCGATAATAGCTTTCGCAATAGTGACATTGCGTGAAAATGATTAATAGATTGGAGTTCCGTTAAAAGCGGAACGAAAAACTTGAAATCGTCCTTTACGCTTCGGTTCAAGGCGGGGCTGGCTTCCTTAGTGTGGGTTTTGCTTAAAGAATGTTCGAACTTCGTCCAAAAACACCGCTATGACAAATTTAATATCTTTTGATATTGAAATTTGGGAATATCGCCCTTTCCAAATGATCGTCATCTTTTTGTTCTTGTAGTTTGGCTTGCTTGCGGATTCGCGATTTTGTATTTGGCGTTATAATTGGATAAGGTGGCTCGTAAGAGGAATGAATACATGCAAAGACAAAGCGGAAATTCTAAAACTAAATACGTATTTAGCTTATGCGCCATTTTGGCGGTGATATTGGGCGCTGGTTATTATATTTTTTCTTCGCGGCCGCTTTCTTTCCAATATGAGCTTTTTTCCGATGTATCTTTGAGTCTTGATGAAGAAGCAGACTTAACGCCGTATGCAAAAATCGGGGACAGCAAAATTTCTGTAGAGGTTGTGAAAGACAATGAATCTATCCGCAAAGGACTTTCCGGCAGGCTGTCCATGGAAGAGGATCGCGGAATGCTGTTTGTTTTTTCTATCCCCGGCATATACCGCTTTTGGATGCCGGATATGCATTTCCCAATCGATATTATTTGGATTGCCGATGGAAAAATTATCGGAGCTGAAAAAAATGTATCGCCTGAATTCAATCCTGCGTCTCCGCGCTTTTATACTCCCACAAAGCCAATTCAATATGTCTTAGAAACTAATGCTGGATTTGTAGAGGCTGGCAAAATTAAATCGGGCGACGAAGTTTTTTTTTATAACATTGATTAGAGGGCTTATGGAAATCCGCGATGCTCAAAAAAATGGGAAAGTGATTTGGAATGCTTTTATCAAGGAGCATTTTCCGCCAGTAGGCGCTTTTATGCAGACCTGGGAGTGGGGAGAATTTCAGAAAACTTTAGGCAGAAAAATAGAAAGATATTTTGTGGCCGATAATTTCGCAAAGCCGATTGCCGCGTTTACAATAGTTTATCATCCGCTTCCGTTTGGCTTTTTTTACGGCTACTCGCCCCGCGGTCCCATTATTGCCAATCATTTGATCGGCAGTGAATGTTATATTGAGGTTTTAGAAAATATAAAACATTGGGCAAAGCAAAATCTAAAACATTTGATTTTTCTTCGATTTGAGCCTCCACTTTCGCTTTCCGTTCAAGATGTTCAAAATATAAAAGGACAAGGTTTTAAAATTCCGTCTTATTATATTCAGCCTCGTCAGAATCTTTTTATTTCTCTCAAAAGATCGGAAAGTGAAATTGCCAAAGGTTTTCATTCTTCCACCAGGTCCAATATCAGCCGCGCAGTCCGGAGGGGGGTCAGGGTAGAGGCAAAAGAGGCGATTGATAAATCAGACATTGATAATTTTTTTTCAATGGCAGAGGACACAATTACAAGAAATAGCGGGAAGAACGTGTATCCAGATCGGTTCTATTTTGATTCTCTTGTCGCTGTTATACCCAAGGCTGGCAGGGAGTCTAAACCGGAACAATTAGAGCTTGGAATGAGGCGCGCTTATCAGAACGAAAATTTGGCCGCGGCCCAGTTTACGCTCTTTTTTGGCGATACGGCGACATATCTTTATGGAGCGTCATATACAGATCGGCTTTCCTCAAAGGCGACGACCTATCTTCACTGGGTCGAGATGCAAGAAGCAAAACGCAAGGGATTTAAATATTATGATCTTGGCGGCGTTGATGAAATTCTTTGGCCAACGCTAACGAATTTCAAGCGGCAATTTCGCGGCGAAGAACTAAATTATGTTGGAAATATTGATATTCCTTTACGGCCCAAAATATATATGGGATATAATTTTTTGAGGAGATTTTAACATATACAATTTTCACAAATTATGGTTAAATTAAAGTTAGTGCCTGTTAAAAATGTTAAGTTATTCGGCCCAGCGCCGTTTTTAGATACAAGAGCCTTGATCTGTTTTGAGAAATTTCATGCCTGAAAACGCCGTCATTGATTTTTTACTGCAATACGAGCAATTGGCAATTTTTGCCGGAGCTTTTATTTTTGGAGAAAATGTCATTATACCGGCCGCTTTTTTATCAGGGCAGGGCTTATGGACGCCTTTTAACGTTTTTTGGCCGGCTTTCTTAGGCACTGTTGTTTCAGATGTTTTTTGGTTCCTGCTGGCTCGCCGTTTTACACTCAAAATATCAGAATGGAGATGGTTAAGGACGGAGTCAGAGTCTCGGCGCAGATTCATAGATAAATTTCAGAAAGACAACTTTAGGATCGCATTTTTTTATAAATTCTTTTATGGGATGAGAATAGCGGCCATTGCCTCGTTTTCATTAAAAGGAATGACTTTAGACAAGTTCATCAGATTTGATTCTTTAAGTACGTTGATCTGGCTTTTTGTCATAGTGGGCATTGGCTGGCTTGCCGGAAGGGGGCTAGTTAATGTTCTGGAAACTTTTTCAAAATTGACATATTTAGTGGCGGCAATCGTTATTTTAATAATAGTTGTTAAGTTAATTACATTATGGCTAGCGAAGCGAGTAATAAAAAAATAGCCGCAGTCATACCCGCCTTTAATGAAGCTGGCAGAATAGAGAAAGTTTTGGATGTGGTGGCGAGCCATCCGGCATTTAGCGAAGTAATAGTTGTAGATGATGCTTCGTCTGATCGGACTGCTTTAATAGCAAAACGATATCCGGTGCGCGTTATCCAGAATAAAATAAATTTAGGGAAGGGACGCTCTATAGATAAAGCCATTAAATCCACTGATGCCGAGATTATATTTTTTTGCGACGCGGATGTGCGCGGTTTGAGCGCGCGCATTATCGATGAAATAACCGCGCCGGTTGTGAATGAAGAAGTGGACATGTTTATTGGTATGCGCAATAGAAAAATTTATTTTTTGAGATTTATCGTCCCGTTTGTTCCTCTTCTTGGAGGGGAAAGGGCGCTTAAAAAAACTTTGTGGAATAAGTTGCCTGAATATTACAAGGAAAGGTTCAGAATTGAAACCGCACTTAATTTTTACGCGGAACTCGGAGGCAGGGGTTATAAGTTTAAAGTTTTCAAAGGGCTTACGCAAACGATAAAAGAAAAGAAATACGGCCTTTATAATGGTTTTAAACAGCGGGTTGGAATGTATAGAGACATTCTTTCCGCGGAGTGGATGCTCCGACGCCAAAATGCCGAAGAAAACATGATGCCTTCCGAAGAAAGACAAATCGAACTAGGGCAGGATTAATTTAAAAACAAAAAAGAGTTAATCGCAGTTATTCGAGATTGTCGGGCGGCTTTTATGTATAATCCACGATCGTGGATTTTATATATATACCTTTTTGGGCCGCGTTTTTTGTGGTCGAGGCTTTTAATGTGATAAGTTGGTTAATATGAAAGAAGCAGTTTTTATTTACGGCTCAACCGATCTGGGCATGCCTGAATTTTCCGCAGATCTCCTATGGAGAGCCGGGGGATATAAGGTTCCTGACCAGGTGTATTTTTTTGAAATTGAAGATAAAAAAATTTTGTTTCTCTCGTCTCTGGAAATAGAAAGAGCGGCAAAAGAGGCTAATGCAGACGAAGTCGTCCATCTTGATTTGTATTTTGAGCGGGCCAAAAAAGAAAATATTTCACCGGCAGTTCTTTTCCTTAAAGAAAGGGGCGTGGCTAAAGTTATCGTTCCTGAATATTTGAGATTTAGGCTTGGAGTAGAGCTGTCGAAGCATTTTGAAGTTGCGATTAGAAATTCTCCATTTTATGAAAGAAGAGCTTTGAAAAACGAATGGGAGATTTCTGAAATCGAAAAAGCTCAAACGGCCGTGGAGTTAGCTTTAGGTATTGGAACGGACTGGCTTAAAAAATGCCGAGTCCGCGAGGGGTTTATATTCGATTGTGAAGGGGAAGGGAGGAAAGCTTATGCGGGTGATTTAAGAAAAATTATTGACATGGCGCTTTTTTCAGATGGGTTTCTTGGGGTTGATACTATTGTATCGCCGGGAATTGAAGCGGCGGACCCTCACGCTGTGGGCCTAGGCCCGCTTAAAGCCGGAGAGCCGATTGTTGTTGATATTTTTCCAAGATCGATTAAGACGCTTTATTTTTCAGATCAGACCAGAACGATTTTTAAAGGTGAGCCCGAAGACGATTATAAAAAAATGTATAATGTCGTTCTTTTTGCGCAGGAAGAAGCGATTTTGATGTTAAAGGATGGAGTGGATGGAAAATTGATTCATGATTTCGTTGCTGATTTTTTTGAAAAGAGCGGATATTCGCGAAATTTAAAATCGCGTCCGGTTTCAGGATTTATTCACGGACTTGGCCACGGGGTAGGCATTGATATTCATGAGCCGCCGAGAATAAACTCGTATTCTGAAATTTTAAAAAAAGGAAACATTGTTACAATTGAGCCCGGACTTTATTATCCGGTGTCCAAAGAAGGAATCCCCGCATGCGGCATCAGGATTGAAGATATTTTGTTAATTGAAGAAAGCGGGGCGAAAAATCTTACAAAATTCCCCAAAAAACTTGAAGATGTAATTATTTCTTAGTGATATATAATGAGTAAATGCCTTCACCTGTAGAAGATATTAAAGCACGTCTTTCAATAGTTGATGTGGTTGGCTCATACATCCGCTTGATAAAAGCGGGCAGTAATTTTAAAGCAAATTGCCCTTTTCATAACGAAAAAACCCCGTCTTTTTTTGTCTCGCCGTCAAGGGATTCCTGGCACTGTTTTGGATGTAATTCAGGGGGTGATATTTTTAGTTTTGTCTCCAGGCTCGAGGGGGTTGAATTTCCGGAAGCTCTCCAGATTTTAGCGGCAAGGGCGGGGGTTGAATTAAAAAAAGAGGATCCGAGGTTCGTAAATGAGCGTAAGCGGCTTTTTAATCTGTTTGATGAAGCCGTTAAATTTTATGAATCAGAACTTTCAAAAAGGGATGACGTTTTTAAATATTTGGAGATGCGCGGATTGTTAAAGAAAACGATTAACGATTTTAGGCTTGGTTACGCGCACCAGAGTTGGGATCGGCTGACTTCATTTTTAAAGTCAAAAGGTTATAAGCCGGAAGAGATTGAGCGAGCCGGACTTGCGATTCGCGCTAAATCTGCCGGATGGTCCGATTCCGGCGCTCGTTTTTACGACAGGTTCCGTGGAAGAATTATGTTTCCTTTGTCTGATTCGGCCGGACGCGTGGTCGGTTTTTCCGGAAGAATTTTTGAGCCAGATTTGCCGAAAAATGAATCGCCCGAAAACGCTGGAGGAAAATATATCAATACGCCGCGGACCGCACTTTACGATAAATCAAAAATTTTATATCTGTGGGATCGGGCACGGGGAGAGATAAGGAAAGAAAATACCTGTGTGCTCGTCGAAGGTCAGATGGACGCGCTCCTCTCCCATCAGGCTGGGGTAAAAAATACCGTAGCGGTGTCCGGAACAGCTCTTTCAAAAAATCATTTGTGGCTTATAAAGCGCCTTGCGTCCGACCTTTTTTTGTCTTTTGATACGGATGACGCTGGCCAGTCCGCAACCATGCGCGGCGTTGATCTTGCTATTGCGAGCGGGCTCGAAGTAAAAATCATAGCAATTCCACAAGGCAAAGATCCGGCTGACACTATAAAAGAAAATCCGAAAATATGGACCCAAGCGGTTTCATCCGCCAAGCCTGTGATTTCTCATTTTCTCGAGCGCTCTTTGAAAAAATTTGGAAGCGATCATCGTGGTTTGCGTCTCGACGTTACCTCCAAAGTTCTGCCTTATGTCGCTTTACTGAATAATGAAGTCGACAAAGCTCATTGGATCGGAGAGATATCAAGTTTTCTCGGACTTAAAGAAGACCCGATTTTGGATGAAGTTAGAAAACTTTCTAAACTGGGTCGGGAAGTTTTAATAGAGGACAAGCGGCCGAAGTCGGAAAAGATGATCCCGAAAACCAGAAAGGACTTGCTGGAAGATAGAATTTTAGGTATACTTGCGTGGAGGAAGGATGAATTTCTAAAAAAGCTCAATGAGGGTTCTTATGAGTTTTTCTCTTCGCATAGAATTCCGCTTTTGGAGTGCATTATAAAAGAAAAGCCGCCTAAGGACGCGGAAGTTTTGGAAAAGAACCTTGAGAAGCTGGCGTTTGAAGCCGAACTTCTTTACGGAGCAATGGAAAAAATCCACGAAGAATTTCACGAACTTCTGGCGGAGCTGGAAAAGGAGCATTTTAAAACCAAGCTTGAATCGTTGGCATTTGAAATAAGAAGAAGTGAGACGGCAGGGGAAACCGAACGTCTCGGCGGCCTTCTAAAAGAATTTAGTGATTTGTCAAAAAAAATAAGCAAATAATGAAGAAAAAAATAAAAAGTAAGCCAAAACGGCGGGTTTCGCGTTCTAAAAAGGCAAAAAAGAAAGCTTCGGTTAAGTTAAAAAAAATAAAGCCGGTTTCTTTAAAAGCCAAAAAAACTGGAAAAAATGAATTTGCTCCCGAGCGCATTGACCAGCTTTTAGAAAAAGGCAAAACGCGCGGGTTTGTGACTTACGCTGAAATTTTGCATATGTTTCCTCACATTGAAGACAATGTGATTTTTTTGGATGAGCTTTACACGCGCTTTCAAGCCGGGGGCGTGGATGTTTTGGAAGGGACTGAAATGCTCGAAGTTAAGGGAAAAAAAGAAGGAAAAAAGGCGCCGGACGAACTAACTGAACAGTTTACGTCCGATTCGGTGCAGATGTATTTAAGAGAAATCGGCAAGATTCCGCTTTTGACAGGAGACGAAGAAAAAGAGCTGGCGAAAAAAATTGAAAAGGGGGATCAAGACGCGAAAAACAAGCTGGCGCAGGCAAATTTGCGTCTTGTTGTTTCTATAGCAAAAAAATATGTTGGCCGTTCGCCCAACCTTACTTTGCTCGATCTTATCCAAGAGGGCAATCTTGGACTTTTCAGGGCGGTTGAAAAATTCGATTGGAGAAAAGGTTTTAAATTTTCAACTTACGCAACGTGGTGGATCAGGCAGGCTATAACCCGCGCTCTGGCTGATCAGGCAAGGACAATACGCATTCCGGTGCACATGGTGGAGACGATTTCGAAATATCAGCAGGCGGTAAGGCGACTTACTCAAGATCTCGGGCGCGATCCTTTGGCTGAAGAGATTGCTTCGGAAATGAATTTGGAGGTTGATAAAATCCGGCACATCCAGAAAATTTCGCAGGATACGGTTTCGCTTGAACAGCCCGTAGGGGAGGACGATGAGGATTCTTTGCTCGGTGATTTTATTGAAGATGAAAAAATGCTCTCTCCTTCGCAGGAGGCGGCAAGAAGATTTTTGAGGGATCAAGTTCGGGAAATTTTGCTAGATCTCGCGCCAAGGGAGCAAAAAATTTTACAGATGCGCTTCGGCTTAGATGACGGAATTCCGCATACGCTGGAAGAGGTAGGCAAGGAATTCGGTGTAACCCGGGAGCGCATTAGGCAGATTGAAGCTAAAGCCCTTATGAAAATAAGGGAGCATGAGAAAGCGAAGAAACTAGAAGGGTATTAAAACACGCTTGATCGCTATCCGAATTTTGCGAACTGATCTCTGCAAAAGACAAATCATAGTCATCTCCTGACGAAAAAATGTCCGCACTCGCCCAAGAGTCGCGTGCACCCGCCATTTTTTCTACTCGATTCCTTGATTTGTAACTTTTGCTCCAATATGTTCGCAAAATTAGGATAGCGAGCAATAATAATATCTCACACTTCTTTTTTCGAAAGCCTCAAAAGATACGCGCTGATGACCACTATGATAACTGTGATTATTAATGCGTAAATAAATTTCGCTAACAGCGAATTTTGGGATAGAGGAAAGAAATATTCAATAAGGGCTTTAACCGCCTCGTTCCAAGCAAGACCTGCAACTAAACCTAAGGCTGTAACTATATAGCCTAATGTTCTTTCGCGTATCTCCGTTCTAAGTTTGACTGATTCTTTTTGAATGCTGTCTAACATTTTATTTAGCGAAAACGTATTGGAATAAATATTTGATCCGCGTTTTCCGGAAGTCCGGAAGGATTATCCTTATCTAAAATTATGGCTCCTTCTTTGGTGGGAGCGTCCGCAAAAACAATTTCCTCCTTGAACGGAACAAAA
>Ga0076270_121_pt1 | contig 12889 bp, 20 predicted proteins | sample RifGroF2_FD_67936 | JGI IMG/M metagenome (GOLD analysis project Ga0076270, IMG submission 67936) | Parcubacteria (Giovannonibacteria) bacterium GW2011_GWF2_42_19 | reverse complement strand
TTTTGACAATCTTGCCTGCGCAAAGATCAAGCGTTTCGAGAGCCTTAACAGTTGCTTCAAAATTGCCGGTATGCCCGACCATGTCGCCGTTGGCGAAATTAATCAGAACAAAATCATAGTCTGCCATTTTTTCAAGCACCGTCTCGGTAATTTTTTCAGCGGACATTTCGGGCCTTTCATCGAAATTCACGCCTGGCACTGAAGGAATTAAAATCCTTTCCTCGCCAGGGAAAGCTTCTTCAGTGCCTCCATTAAAAAAATAAGTAACGTGAGCATACTTCTCGGTCTCCGCAATATGCAGCTGCTTTAATCCGGCTTGAGAAATTACCCTTGAAAGAGGCCACCCGACGTCAATCGGCGGAAAAGCCACTAGAACTTTTTCACCTTTTTCATATTGAGTCATTGTGACAAAAATAAAATTTTCAAGTTTTTTCCGAAAAAAATTGTCAAAACCCTCGTCTGTAAAAGCTCGTGTTAGCTCTCTGGCTGAATCTTCGCGAAAATTAAAAAAAACGCACGCATCGCCCACGGAAATTCTGCCGACCGCCCCGCCGGAATCATCTTTAAGCGAGGCTGGTTCAATAAATTCATCTGTAATCCCTTTTGCATATTGATTTTTTATATATTCCGCCGGATCTTCATAAAAAGCGCCCTTGCCGTCAACAAAAAGATCATAAGAAGCTTCAATTTTATTCCAATTTGCGTCGCGATCCATCGCGTAATTTCGCCCTATTACCGAAGCGATTTTAGCAAATGGATAAAGAGAAGAAATTCTCAACGTAAGTTCGCCAAAAAAAATTTCAGCCTCCATATCCTGCGAGTCTCTTCCGTCAGTAAACAGATGTAAAAAAACCTGCCCCAAATTTTGCCGTTTTGAAAATTCAAGCAAGGCGTATAAATGATCAGCATAAGAATGCACGGATCCGGACGAAAAAAGTCCGATTAAATGAAGTTTGGAATTATTTTTCCTGACATGATCGGCGGCTTTTAGAAGCGCTTCATTCTTAAAAAAAGACCCGTTTTGAATGGATATGGAAATTCTCGGCAAATGATGCCAAATTTCCCTTCCGGAACCGATAGTCAAATGGCCCACTTCGGAATTGCCCTCTTCTCCCCAAGGAAGTCCTACAGCGAGGCCCGAAGCCTGCAGACACGTAATCGGGAAAAACTTTTCTAAAAAATTAAAAGTGCTCAATTTAGCTTGAGAAAAAGGCGAATCCGAGACTTGCGGCACCCCGAATCCGTCAAGAATCAAAAGCGCTGTTTTTTTCGGCCCTTTTTTGTTTGCACCGAGCATCTTTCCATGTTATCATTCAAACATTAATATTTGTAACTAACTTTGGAAATGTCAGGCATAGGGAGACTACAATATGAATTTATTTTCGCCATGGATAATGGCGCTAATTGGAGCGCTTGCCGGAATAGCCGCGGGCTATATTTTAAGACAATTCGTTGCTCAATTTCGCAAAGACTCGGTGGAATTGGAAGTAAAAAAACTTCTACTCGACGCTAAAACTGACGCGGCAAAAAATATAGACGAAGCCAAACTGAAGGCCGAAGGATTTTTAGTTGAAGCGAGGCGCGAAGCCAAAGAGCGCGAATCGCAAATTAGAAAGTTGGAAGAAAAACTTCTTGAAAAAGAAGACTTAGTGGAAAAAAGAAGGTCGGATCTGGACAATGAAATTAATTTACTGAAGAAAAAAGCCGAAGAAATCAGAAAAATCAGGGAAGACGCCGAGAAAATCGAGGACAGAAAAAGAGAGGAGTTGGAAAAAATCGCCAACTTAACCGAAGAAGAAGCTAAGAACCAGCTTCTTGGTTCAATCGAGAAAAAATTCGAGTCGGACATTCTCGCGAGAATACAGAAAATGGAACTTTTTGGACAGGAAAAACTTGAGGAAAAAGCAAAAAATACTCTCGCAACCATCATCCAGCGCTTAGCCTCCTCCACCGCGTCAGAAGTTTCAACAACATCTGTAAATATTCCGTCGGAAGATCTAAAAGGAAAGATCATCGGGAAAGAAGGACGGAATATAAGGGCGCTTGAAAGAGCGGCTGGCGTTGAAATTATAGTGGATGAAACTCCGGGTTCGGTAATTATTTCCAGCTTTGATCCTGTGCGAAGGCATATTGCAAAAATCGCGCTTGAAAATCTGATTGTTGACGGAAGAATCCAGCCAGCGCGAATTGAGGAAACCGTTGATAAGGCAAAAACGGAAATTGAAAAAATAATCAAAGACGCCGGCGAGAAGGCCGCTTTCGAAATCGGAGCTTTTGACATTGACCCGCGCCTTCTGATGTTATTGGGACGGTTAAAATTCAGGACATCATACGGGCAAAACGTGCTTCAGCATTCAATCGAAATGGCGCACATGTCCGGAATGCTCGCGGCAGAGCTTGGCGGGGATATAAACATCGCGAAAAAAGGCGCGCTTTTGCATGATATCGGCAAAGCAGTGGACCACGAAATCCAAGGGACGCACGTTGAAATTGGTAGAAGAATTCTGCAGAAATTCAATGTTGATCAGCGCGTAATCCAAGCCATGCAGTCTCACCACGAAGAATACCCTTACGAAACGCTCGAATCTATTATTGTGCAAACAGCAGATGCCATTTCTGCCTCAAGGCCTGGAGCAAGGCGTGACACAGTTGAGAATTACCTTAAGCGTCTGGAAGAGCTCGAAAGCATAGCGAGCTCTTTTGAAGGGGTTGAGAAATCATACGCGATCCAGGCCGGGCGAGAAATAAGAATATTCGTGACGCCCGAGAAAATATCCGATCTTGAAATGAAAAAACTGGCGCGCGAAGTCGCAAACAGAATTGAGCAGGAACTAAAGTATCCCGGAGAGATTAAAGTACACGTAATTCGCGAAAATCGGGCTGTGGACTATGCCAGATAGGCAAATATACTAAAAATGCTATAATCTACTTCATATATTAAGCAAAAGGTCGCTTAGAATAATTTCACAATAAAAAATGAACAAAGTCGAATTAGCACAGAAGCTCTGGGAGCTTCACTCAAAAAAGGGCGTGGAAGTATCAAAAAAACACGCGGAAGAGGTGGTTGACTTCGTTTTTGACACAATCGCCGATGCCATGAAAAAAGGTGATGAGGTTTCAATAGCCGGATTTGGCTCGTTTATCGTAAAAAACCGAAAAGCCAGAACAGCTAGAAACCCAAGAACAGGCGCAGCAGTCAACGTTCCGGCAATGAAAGTTCCAAAATTCCGCGCAGGAAAAGGCCTAAAAGACACTGTAAAATAAATCCCGTTAAAAATTCCCGTGAAGCATTTAAGCCCTCACAGGAATTAGTCCGAGCGATTGCCCATATTACAGAACAGCAGGATATTATTTCTAACCGGATAAATTTACCAAGAACGATTCAAAAAAGCCCCTTAAAAGGGGCTTTTTTGAATTTGAGGTTTAAAGTAATGAACAAGGCGAAATATATTTTGCGAGAATCCCGTGAACAAGTGCGAGCGGCGAGAATCGAACTCGCGCCCTCTGCTTGGAAGGCAGACGTTCTGCCATTAAACTACGCTCGCATTATTTATTTTTTAACGAGTTGTGCTCATTATTCACCGGGATTCGCGAAAAATATAGTCATTACACTTCTTGTTCTTCGGGAGAAGACGGTCGTACCATCACTATACTATGCCCTCTAAATCGTCCACTCTTTAGTGGGACGATTTTTATTTAATCGTTCGCGTCTTTCAGAAATTTTTTTATCTCCTCTCTAAACTCCGGGGTATCTTTATGCCCGTGAGATGAAACTGCGTGCTCTATAGACGCATCCATCACCTCCTGTTCGGTTCCAGAGATATAAAGCGAGCAATTTTTCTCGCTAGGAAATTCTCTGCAATCCGCTGATTTTCGATTAGCCATGTTTTAAAAAATAATTACAAAAAAAATAAAGCGACCTTTCTATTTAAGTCCTAATTTTATACCCAATTTTAAATAAATACCAGACCCAAAATCCAAGCCACAACACAAACCCGAAAATTAAAACGACACCCAATGTCTGATTTGCTTCCGAAATTCCTACCATGGAATAACGAAGCCCGTCCACGAAATAGAAGAATGGATTCATGCGAACTAAAAATTGAAAACGCTCCGGAAGCATGTGGATTGAAGAAAAAAGCCCGCCTAAAAATGTCAGCGGCATAATAACAAAAGTCTGCGGAATCATAAGCTGTTCAAAACCCTCCGACCAAAGTCCGATGAGTAAGCCAGCGAGCGAAAAAATTAGCGCGACGGAGACGGCGTAGAAAATAAAAAGGGCAAGATGGTTTACGCCCGTGACCGTGAACAAAAGCGCGATGACATAAACTCCCGCGGCTACCAAAAGCCCCCTCACAATCCCCGCAAACACAAACCCAAAAACTATTTCCGCGTATGATAAAGGAGCTACCAATATTTCTTCGATATGTTTTGCAAAGCGCTGAAAATAAAGCGAACTAGATGTCTGCCCAAAAGAAGATTGCATGACGTTTAACATCAAAAGTCCTGGCACCACGAAATCGATATAAGAAACGCCGTCGATAATCCCAATTCTCCGGCCTATAATCTGCCCGAAAATCAAAATATAAAGAAGTGCCGAAATCCACGGCGCGATCAAGGTCTGAATCCAAACTCTCCTCACCCTCCCCAACTCCTCAAGTATAAATGTTTGTAGCCCGATCCAGTTTACATTCATAATCTATAAAATATACTCTATTTCGAAAGCAAATTCCACATCAGTTCAAACGCCGATCTTTGCGTATAGTTGATTTCTTTAAAATAACATGTTATTTTCTTTAGAAGTTGAAAGGGGAAGTTCTTTATGATTAATTGGCGTTCTTGGGGGTTGTCTTGGAATGAATCTTTTTGCCGAACAATAGATTGGGAGTGTCGGCAATGCGGCTGGTCTTATTTCTCCCATAACCGAGTTGAACGAGCAAAATACGTCGTTGGTTTTTCAACGAATCAGCCCTTTCCGTCTGGCCAAATAGGGATAGTCGGCATCTTAATTGTAGAATGCCCTAATTGTTTCTCTAAGTTCTGGTTCCATATCCCCGAAGATAATCTAATAAAGCAAATAGATCTGACTCCTGATTTTTGGCCAATTCCATTAGGGGAGGAGTCTAACGAGTGACGGCGGAAACAACATAACAACTTCCGCCGTTTTTTCTTTAAACCAGTTTTAATATTGTTTATTCTCCCTCATAAAGTGATGGTGGACTATCAAAAGCCCCGAGGTAGAAATACCAACGGGCTTTTTTGTTTGGGATCATGTGATGTTACACTTATTGCGCTATAGCGTGAACTGTGTACCAATCATCTAATCTACCAATCAAATTTTATCCACGATTTTCTTGACTGCTTTTGCTTCTTTGGAATTCGCTGGGAAAAACCCTGTTCGTCTGTTTTTTCCCTCAAATAAAATAGAGAATTTTTCAAAAAAAATAGCGCGGCCGAGAATCCGTGGGGCATTAGAATTATCTAAAAAGATGAATGGCGCGGTTATTTCCTGGTTACCTATATTCACTTTTAAATTGTGCTGCCACCCTCGTACTGCTTCATTGCTTATTCCACCGACATATACTTGAGTTCCATTTTCAGCTTCAATGCCTAATGCGAAAGCGTCTTCTTTTGGAAGTGCCGAAATTGAAGCTCCTGAATCTATCAACAAAAAAAGGGAGATTGGCTCGCCTTTTCTATTGATTGTTCTTATTTCTGCTGCGGGAAATATTTCAATAACGCCGCTTTTCTTAAATGAAATACCGTAGTCAAATAAGAAAGCATTAGACATAATAAATTACCGTAAGCGTCTTGGGTACGGCAAGAACTTTAATGTCAACTAGTGGACGTTTCGGCGCTATCTTACGAGCACGTTCAATCACTTGCTCTAAAGTATTTCCAGATGCAATTATTTTCCCATCTAAAATTGCTACTTGTTTGCCGCCATATTTTTTTACATCAATAACCGGAATATCTTTTTTCATAATTATATTCTAACAAGAATTTAATAAAAGATCAAACGACCGCGCCGTTTCGCTGGCCCGAGACTTGCGCCAAATAATGCTCCTCGATAGATTGGCCGTCTTTGATCAATTCCGCCTTAGATTCAAGCGAGGCGATTTTCCCGCCAAAAATTATTCCGATCCGGTCGCAGAGGCGTTGGGCTTCTTCAAGATAATGCGTAGTCAGCAAAATCGTTTTTCCCTTACTATTTAAATCCGTAAGTATGCGCCACATATCGTGCCGCAATTCAACATCCACCCCAGCCGTCGGTTCGTCCAATATAAGCAATTCTGGATCGTGCACCATTGCGCGCGCGATCATCACTCTCCTTTTATACCCGCCGGAAAGTGCCCGAAACGGCGTATCCATATATTTTTCTAGCCCCAATTCTTTTGTAACCTCTTCGATTTTTTCGAGACGTTCTTTTTTTGGAATTCCGAAATATCCGCCGACAAAATATAAAATATCCTTTGGTTTTGCGAAAATATCCACATTAAATTCCTGTGGCGAAATTCCTATTTTTTTTCGCGCCTGGCGGTAATTTTTTACAACATCAAACCCAAAAACTTTTATTTCGCCCAAAGTAACTCTCGCTGTTCCTGTGATACAGCTTATCGTTGAAGTCTTCCCGGCGCCATTCGGACCTAAAAATCCAAAAAACTCCCCTCTTTTCACGTGAAAAGAAATGCCGTCCACCGCTACCTTATCGCCATACTTTTTAACAAGATTGTTTATCTCAAGCGCTGGCTCATCCATATAGTGTTTATTTATAACTACTCAAAGCGAATTTAATTTTACCTGTCCAGCTGCTGGGAATCGGTTTTCTCCTCGGAAAACCCGGGGGATTTTCTGCGCCTGCGGCGCAAATAAAATCCCTTCGATTCCCAACGAACGCAAAACAGTTTGCATTCTGCATCCTGTCGGGCTGCTGGGAATCGAACCCAGTCTGCCTGCTCCCAAAGCAGGTGTACTACCAGCATACGCCAGCCCGATTTCCTATTATAAAATAATATTCCTGGTCCAACGAATTTTAGCCTTTTTTGCGTTAAAATCTACAAACACGGCCGCTACATCTATCTGCCACTCAAAATCGCTATATTTGGGATTTTCTGCAAGCCAAGTTTGAATAGCCCTCCAAAGTCTGCGAATCTTAAAACCGTGGACATTCGCTTCAGGCATGATTTCACGTGAAAACCCGTGGCCTCCTATTTCACGTGAAACAGAGCCTTTCACTTCGATAAAGTGCAAACACCACGTTTCACGTGAAAAAGGCTCAAGCGCAATAATGTCTATTTCTCCCCATTTTCTCAAATAATTAGACTCCAAAACTGTAAAATTCATTACTTCTAAGCGTTTTTTTACCAGAGCCTCGCAAATATCTCCAATTTTTCTTTTTGGTGACGGCATGTTTCACGTGAGACATATACCTATGAACAATTCTAACAAACGCTGTTTCACGGATGTTTCACGGTACTATTTCTAACTGCGTGAAACTGAATGTTTCACGTCTACAGTACATAATGCAGACTTCTTTCACGTGAAACGCGTGTTTGTGTTTCATGTGAAATCTTTCCTTAATTTTCTATAAATCTTATAGCAGGCTGTCGCATCCGCCAAGGCTGTATGGTGATTTTCATGCACTATGTCCAGCCGCTTTGATAATCCGCCCAAGCCCACCTCGTGCCATTCATAGCCTAGTTTTGCTACGGCGTATGAATTTACATCTAATACACGCTTGTGGAAATCCAGTGGAATACCTGTCTTTGTCACAGCCGCATCTAAAAAAGCATAGTCTGTGGCCACATTAAAGCCCGCTAATATAGTATCCTTGACTTTCTCTGATAAAGTACGCATAGCATCAGACAACTTGACGGCATCTTTCCATTTCTCAATGTCATAACCGCTAATTTTCAATGAGTCAGGGTCAGCCAGTAAAACACTTTCCGGTCTGACTTTAATTTCCCACTTTTCTATTATGGAAAGATCTGGTTGCGATGCCTTCACGAGCCCGATTTCTACAATTTCATGCTTGAAACCTTCAAGGCCGGTCATTTCCAAATCAATAAATGAAATAGGGGAGTTGGATGTATAAAATTCTTTTCCTTTCATGTGAGACTTTATTTTCTCATGAATGGAGTTTTATGGCAAAAAAGAAAGGGCCGACTTGATGTTTTGTCGGCCCAATCTTGCGCGAAATCAGCGTCTTATTCGCTGAGTTTATCCTGAAGTCTAAAGTTCCTAAGAAGCCCCTGAATCCGCTCTCTATAATTCCTATCCGTCTCCAAAACCTCTGAGAAGGTCTTGCCGAGCGCTTCCCGAAACCCGACATTTTGTCCATACATAATTTCGAAAAGCCTTCTTAGGTCTTCAACTAAGGGTTCTGGCAGAGGAAGAATTCTGTTTTCATCCGATGACCCAGTGACGCGAAATACGGCCACACTTTGAATGCCTCTAGTGGCTGGCCATAGCCAATAAGAAACATTGTCAGCTAATCCGTATCTCGCGGCAGTCAAATAGAACAACCGCGTAAACAATCTCAAATCCTTTTTCCGAAACAGCCGAAAAAGAAACCAGTTCCAAAGATACATATTGTTCTCCTTTCAATTTCATTTAAAAATTAACATTTTAAAAATATGAAGTCAGAATATACTTTTTGATTTTTTAATTAGTTAATGTCATTCTAAAAGCAATGGCCCGCGCAGGAGGAATCATGACGAACATTAAAAACCAATTTGATAAATCGAAAAATTCAGCCATAGGAGATCCTCAAAAATTACTAATTCGCAAACAAAGATCCTCGGCGCCTTTAAACGTATCTCAACAGATGGCGTATATAAAGTACGTCAGATATCATCAAGCTGATAAAGACCTGGGGTGCGTCATTTGCGAAGAAGAACGCGACGAGCGTGGTTTCTGCGGCTGTTATGCGAATATAGCGTAATTTTGTCTGGGAGCCAGGAGCTGGACCTCATATTCTTGAGGTTCAGCTTTTTTGTTTGCGCTAATTATGGAATTAATCTATTTTAAGCAAAGGCACCGTTCTTCGAAAAGGAGTTGGGATGAATTCACAATATAAAAAACTTGATGAAGTCGAGGCGCAATGTTGGGAAAATTGGGAATTGCTGATAGAGAAATTCGCAGAAAAAAAAGCCATCGAAAGCTCACTGCCGATTCTTAAGGTGACGCAATTATTTGTCGGCTCAATTCAGTAAATCCGGTTACGGCATGGGCTTCTGTCTACTGGCCGACCTATAATTGGATGTCGTTTCCGCTCGGCCTTTATGTTGATATATACATTTCCAGAATCTAGCGTAGACAAAATTAGTTTGCCAACACAATCCCGCGACAACGGGATTGTGTTTTTTTAATATAAATTTACATTATTGTATTTTGTGGCGTCGCAGCTAAATCTGCGACATCTCGCGGACAAAACAAAAATAAAAGCCTACATTAATGTGTTTTTGTGGCGCCGCAGATAAATCTGCGGCATCTCGTAGCAAAGCGGAGATCCTGTAAGGACAACATTAGTATTGTCGCTTCGCTTCTTATTTTTGTGGTCATTATACCAAAAAGTTCGGACTCATTTCCAGCAGAACCCCGACTGACATCTCACGCGCGGAGCGCGTGGTGGCTCTGACCTAAATCGTACGCTCAGAGAATCGCCCCGCCACCGCCTCGCTTCACTCGGCAACCCCGAAAGAAAAACACTCCTTGCATTTCTGATTTGGCGGGGGTGGAATTTCTTTTGAAAAAGGAAAGGGTGTTGTTCTTTCGGGGTTCTGCCCTCCAAATATTCGGGCAGTGTGGCGGGACGAAATGCGGACTCGGTTTTGCCAAAACTATTTTCTGGGGGAAAGGATTTGGCAAAACCTCGGCTGATTTTGTTTTTGCATTTGTCCGCGCGGAGGAGGGGTCTGGGGAGGAATCCGCGCGGGCTTCTGAATTTTTTGGCGAACGGCGCTACAAAATAAAATCAAAGTAATCCTGTTTTGGTTTCACTAAAATGAAAGGAACTTGTGCTAAAGTCGCTCCTGCACAATCGGCTTTACTGTCAGAAACCAAAACACAATCATTAAATTTTGATTTTATTTTCCTAAAAGGAATTCCCGTCTTTTTTGAAAGACGGCAAGTAGCTTTATCAGTCGAATTTTTAAGGTCAAAATATTTTAATAAACCCAAATTTTTTAGTACATATAGAGTTTCTAGTCGTTGCCCGCCAGTCGCATAAACAAAACGATATTTATTTTTGTTTGTGAAAACCCATTTAGCCAAGTAGTATTTTTCAGGCGCGGGCAACTTGCCGTTTTTCAATAGAACAGAAAAAGATTGATTATAAAAATCGGTGTATTTTTTCTTGCTCATTTTTTGGTTAGAAAATTTGAGAAAAATCTTGTATGTTTCAGTAATACCAGATAATTTTACCTGCTCAATATCTTTCTCAAATTTTCTATCAGTCATATACAAAAGCACCGATTTTTCTATCGGCCACATATTTGTAATTGTTCCGTCAATGTCGCAAATTATAGTTTTCATATTTTTGTAAAAAGTAAGGGGGTACATTGCTGTACCCCCTGCTTCTCAACTGATCCGCAAGGGGCCATGAGTGGAATTGTCATTGATGATTTCGCTTCGGCTATATTGCACATAGCCGGTGATCGGCTCGTCGCCGATTGCGAAAATAATCAACTGACAATTATTTCCGTCTTGCTTCGTTGGTCGCACGATGTCTTGAGCAATCAGCGTTTCCGCATTGTAGCACCGCTTGATAAATGGTGCTTTGCCCGAGGGTTTGTTGAACATGACGCTTTGACGCGCACGCTCACATTCCGCGCTTCCTTTGTCGCAAAACTTGAGAACCACTTCCCGAGGAACTTCTTCCCATGGTTCGAAACGGCTAATGTAGTGTCGCGGAATTTTCACTACATCGCCATTCCACTCCCGACTGAACACTCCGAGATTGAGTTTGTTGTCCAACCGAAGTCCATCGTAAGGTAGAACATGCGGTTGATCTTTTGACCCAACTCTGCCGTAGACATAGATCGGATCAACACCGTTGCCGTTCCACTCGCAAACATTGTGGTCGTGAAAACCTAGATGAGCGAGTTCTGAAACGAACAACTGAAGTTCTGGCAAGTACACTCTGCTCTTGCTCGCGAACCTTTTTGGAAAGACAAGTGGTGTTGGATCAACCTTGATTCCGCTCGCGTTAGCAAGATTCAGTGCTGTACCCCAGCCGTCCACGAATGATGCGTTGATTTCGAGTAGCCACAAAGTTTGCTCATCGAAGTACGCATCAATTCGGTAGTACGGTGTTTGCTCCGTACCGACCGAAGCATTGAAACCAGACAAAAACTTTTTGAGTTCCTCTCTCGTTTCGCTAGAGATTACGACACCCCTGTTTGTCGTGGAATGGCGATTCTCGCCATAGATGATCGGGGCGACAATGGACTCGTCCATGTCGAAGTCAGAGAAGTTGATTCTCATTTCTGCCTCCTTTTTTAAAGAACTATATTTGCCGTTTTATTCTGGTAGGCAAATGAAAACCCCCTCCAAACGTGGAGGGGGTTGGCCTTATGTTAAATCTTTAGAAATACATCAAGACAACCCTCTCCCTGTTTGGATAGAGTTATGATGATGAAGTCGGCTGATAATAGTTTTATATCCGCCTTCTTTTCCGTTCAGCCATTTTGAAACACGAGCAACAGTAGTGGAACTTAGACCAGTTTTTTGCTCAATAACAGAATAGGGAGTTTTTGCGGTAAGCATTTCTGCTGTCTGAAGTCTTTTTGAAAATTCGACAATCTCTTTTTCAGTCATCAAATCACGCAAAAACCGCTTGGCCTCGTCAGGAGTTTCAAGCGATAAAATAGCCTTGATTAACTGCTTATTCTCTTTGTTATTCCAATCCATATTGGTACTTTAGCAAAGTACAGTGGTTTAGTCAAGTAAAGTACAAATTAGCGCCGTTCGCCAAAAAATTCAGAAGCCCGCGCGGATTCCTCCCCAGACCCCTCCTCCGCGCGGACAAAATTCAAAAACAAAAGTTGACCGAGGTTTTGCCAAATCCTTTCCCCCAGAAAATAGTGCCACACTGCCCGAATACTTGGAGGGCAGAACCCCAAAAAGAAAAATGTCCTTTCCATTTTAGAAAAAATCCACCCCCGCGAAAATCAAAAGAGCAAGGAACATTTTTTCTTTTTGGGGTTGCCGAGTGAAGCGAGGCGGTGGCGGGGCGATTCGTCGAGCGTACGATTTGATTTAGAGCCACCACGCGCTCCGCGCGTGCCTCATTCGGGGTTCTGCTGGAAATGAGTCCGAACTTTTTGGTATAATGACCACAATTCTGAATTTGAAGAAAGATTGACCTCGCCCGCGACCTCGCCAATGGCCGGGCCCATCTTCAAGAAGCTGGCTGGCACTGTAGCCCACCTTGGGTAAGAGTGGCACAAGTTGACACCAGGCCGATGAGAGTCTCGGTTGACTCGGCCGGTCACGGTTACAATGCCAAGCTGGTTCAGTTCAATCCCGACGGCTGGCAGGAGTTCATCCAGACCGAGGGGTTCTATTACTACTGGTGGGCCAACCGTTTTTCGTTCAACTTCGGCTATGACGAAGAACATCGTGGACGGCAGCTTCCAGGGTTCCATTGACCTGCGGCCAGGGAGCTACTATCTTGCATTGACTGCTTCAGGGACCACGGATTCCGGGGGCGCGGTCCAGCGGGTCACGGTTGCTGGAGAGACGGCTGCTGCTGCGTGCGCGCCTGCGGCAGGCGGATGACGTCGACCCCGACCGCGTCATCATGGGCCCGGACGCCGCGCGGCGTGCCGGCCTGACACGCACCGTGATCTTCCCTGCCGGCAACATCGCGCCCGAGGGCTCGGTG
>Ga0076270_124_pt1 | contig 12949 bp, 10 predicted proteins | sample RifGroF2_FD_67936 | JGI IMG/M metagenome (GOLD analysis project Ga0076270, IMG submission 67936) | Parcubacteria (Giovannonibacteria) bacterium GW2011_GWF2_42_19 | reverse complement strand
CTCCTGAAATAAGGAGGCCTTCGGATGATTCAAGTCCTCCAAAGATTCCACCTCCAGTGAAAGTGGAGGTGCCGGAGCCGGAGATGGTAAGAGCTTTTGAAATAGCAAGCGAGCTTGCGCCAAGGCCGGAGAAAGATGAAGTTCCTGCGGCTGAAGAAATTGATCCTCCGGCGTAGATTTTTCCAGAAGTTTCAATCGCTCCGGCAGTTGAAGTGGAAACTCCAACGCCAAGTCCTCCGGTGAAGTAGCCATCGCCTACAACGGAGAGTTCTTGCGTAGGAGTTCCAGTGGCAATTCCAACGGACGCTCCAAAAAGCGCGTTGCCTGTTGCGTGCAATGTTGATGAAGCATTAAATACTCCGACTAAATTAAAGGCCCCGTCTGCTCCAAAGTTCGCCCTGTTTGTTCCGCTCGTCCAAAATGAAAGCGCGGTTGAAGTCGCTCTAACCGATGAGGTCAAAAGTTTTTCTGCATCAAAATAATGGAAAGTGGAAGTGGCAGTCGCTGTGCCCGATCCGGTGCCAGCACATGAACCGTTAGGTAAAAGAAAACATCCTGATGAAAGCTGAATTCCCCCCGCGAACGTTGATGTTCCGGAACCCGAAACCGTAAGCGCTTTGGTAAGCGCTAGATGATTTGCGGAAAGTCCTCCGGTCAAAGTCGAAGTCGCGGTACTTGCGGAAAAGAGCGATCCGCCAAGATATAATTTCCCTGAAGTTTCAATAACGCCTGCAGTAGTAGTCGCGACTCCGATACCCAACCCGCCCGTAAAATATCCGTTGCCGGAGACAGACAAAAGTTGCGCCGGAGTTGAAGTCGCAATCCCAAATAAATCATTTGTCTCGTCCCAAAAAAGATTTGAAGTGTCGTTAACGCTTGTACCATCTGACTGGAAAAAGGCGATGTGCCCTGCTAAACCGGAGTCGACGGTTCCAGATCCCCCGCCACAGCCGCTACATCCGGTAATAACGGGGCTAGTTATAGTTACATTGCCAAGCGTGTTTATTCTTTGCGTTAAAGCAATCGAATTGAAATTTGAATCAATCTGTTTTTGCATCTGCGAAAGATTGCTCTTGATTGACTCATTTAAAAGTATCAAACGAAGATCCAGATCCTTTTCCGAAACTCCCGCCAAAATCCTCTCAACAATTCTTTCCCCGGGAGTGTAAAATGTGAATCCTGAAGATTCGATTTTTTCTATTCTATTTCTTAATCCAGAAAGCTCGACTTCAACATTTGACTTTGACGCGGATGGGGTTGATTGCTTTGGTCCGATACTTGGCTCCAAAACTATTTCAGGCGGCTTTTTTAGCGTACCTTTGCTTGGCGGATTGGCCGCAATTTTTTCAGGGACTTGCGGCTCGGTAATTTTGGATTCCGGCGCCTTTTGCGGATCAATTGGCTCATTGTCAGCGACTCTATCATAATTATCAGATTCGCCTATTCCGATAAATGTTAAAATCTTGCGTCCTAAATCTGAAAAAAAACTTCCTGCTGACGATAATTTTTCTTTAATCTGGATTCTTGGGTTTGGGATGCTAGCAGACAGCGAATCCACGGCATACTGTCCCGATTCTTTAAGACTTCCAGAATAAGTAAGCAGTTTGTGCGTGATACTAGTTAAAATATTTGGAATTTTTTGGAAAAATTTTGAGAATTCGAGCGAATTTATCCCGTTAGAGAATGCCCAGCGGCTTGGCGCAGGGCGCTTCTCACTCATACGAGCACTGGGTCTAATGTCTCGCGCAAGTTCTCTAACACGGCTTACAATAGAATTCAACGGGCGAGAAATTACATCACGCCTGCCGACGTCGCCGGTTAAGGTTTTGAGTAATTCCCGCGAGGATTTAAATGCTGCGCGAGAATTGCCAACCGGATTCATTTCAGAAATTTTTTGAGAAACTTGCGAAAATAAATCCAACCACCTTCCTGCAGGGTATTGGACAACGCGGGAAAGATTTTTACGCCACCCATTCATCCCCGCGGCAAGACCGCGTGGTATTCTGGAAAGGTGGGAGGATAAAACCTTTCCGCCAATAGACAATCTTCCAGCCAATTTTGAAACCATTTGTCTGTTGGCTCTAAATGAACCGCTCGAATATTCAACACTAGAATCAGAAATAAAATATATTCCTTCCGCAATGTCTTTAATTCCAACTTCCGGCAAAAAAGCCTGCGGCAACGATGACAACTTATCTAAATTGGCCAGAGTAAGATCAGTAACAACAATGCCAGCTATCTTAATGTTGTTGTTCAAATTTTCAAAAGCGGCAACGCTCGCTTCAAAATTTTTTCTGGCCATCAAATCATATCCACCGCCGTTTTGAGCAAAGGTCTTACCAAATACAAAAATTGTAAAGAAGGCCGCTAAAATTAAAATAGGTTTCTTGATATTTTCGAAATGCGGCTTAAAAACGCGAAGCTGATCTGATATAGAAGGAGCAGGCGGCTTGTATATGGGAATTACAAACGGAAAATCATCATCATGCTTGAAAAGATCCTTTTTTGAAATTTTGGCGGACTCGGCGATTTCCTTTTTTTTGACCTCCTGCTTTGGCGGAGCTTTTGTCTTCGTTGTCTCTGAAACGCTTGATTTAGTAAGAATGATTTTTACCGTTTCCGCTTCAAGCCCGAAATTCGATTTTCGTTCATTTATATAAGCTAAAAAGGATTTTTTTTCAACAAACCACTGAACCCCTACTCTTTGACTTGGAATTTTTTTCTTTCTTGCAAGACGGCCGATATAATCAGAATGGTAGCCTGACAATTCAGAGGCCGCCTTTAACGACAAATGCTCCATGCCATCAAGCAGAACCGTTTTTTCGCCCATCACAATGTCGAAGTATCGACTACTCGTCCTTTCCTAAATTTCCTATATCTGAAACCCGATTTCTCGACCTCAAACTTCATACATTAATTGTAAATTATTTCCATCAATAAAGATTTAAAAAAAGAGAGAAAGGATGTGGAAAAACAAGCCTATTTTTGAAATCTTAAAAATCAAAAAAGTTATGCACAGAAATTTTGCTAAACCATATTAATTTATTTAAACTAGATAAGTCAGATGATAAATTTAATTATTAACTTTTATCCAACATAACCATGGCCAATGAAGAAGTAGGAAAGTATGTCACGATCAAGAACGCCGCTACGATGTTGGGCGTATCAACTCTGACACTTAGGAATTGGGATAAAAAAAGTAAACTTTGCGCGTATCGTCACCCGATAAACAACTACAGAATCTATAAATTAGAAGATATTCAAAGCTTTTTGGGAAAAATTGAAACTAGGAACAAGCCAAGAAAAATAAATATCGAAGTTTTGGAAGATGATACAGGACAAAAAGATATCGAAGATGTCTTTGAAATCTAAAACAAAAGATCCGCTCAACGCGGATTTTTAGTTATTGGTAATATAATAATAAATTAGAATAAGTCTTTACAAATCAAATCTTAAGATTGTCGATGTTTACTAAGGTTTATCCCGTTGTTATAACTTAAATACATTACATGAGTTTACGGAATTATCAGTGTGGTATTATTTCAAACGGGATAAAACTTTCAAGATGCTCGGCTGTGCCGAGTGATGAAAACCTACAGCGCTTCGCGAAGTACTCGGCTATGCCGAGCGATGATTTTGGAATCAAGCAAGGCTTGAGCAAAATCTATCGGCTGCCGGGCAGGGACTCGAACCCCAATACCATGCTTCAGAGGCATGTGTCCTACCATTAGACGACCCGGCAATTCACATATATTAGTAAAAAAAAAGATTTACATCAACCACAAATGAAACAAGCAGTTGATTTTTATGGCTGAAAAATTTCCTCCGGCATGAATTTAACGCTTTTAACTTCAGGAAATTGTTTTACGGTCGCCTCTATTTGAAACCATAAAATTCCTACTCGACACGAACCTCCCACACTTTTATTTTGTGGATCATTAAATGAAAGAGTCAGCACTCCGTTATCTAATTTCAAATCACCAAGTTCAAACCCTGGCAATGGGTATTCAGTTGTAATCCCTTTTGCCCTTTCAGACTGACTTAACTCCCCTTTTATTAAAAGCTTGACGGTGTCTATGATCAGGTTATCTGATGAAATCGCTCGTTCCACCGGTTCAAGCCCCGCCCTTGAACACTGGACGTTGCCGCTTTGATCTTTATCTTTTTCCGAATTGTAGTAATAAAGATATACATTCTTCTCATTGGCTCCATCATCCGAATTATTGGTATTGGTAGTTGGGGAATAAAAACCCAAATATGCCAAAATGACGATAAGCACAATGATTGCGAGGTATAATATGCCAACGAGCTTACTCTGCATAATTATTAAGACCTAGTCATGCGATCAATCTTTCAATACTAAATCTGGGAGATTTTCAAAATCGCGAGTTCAAGGGGCAATTCCGGTAAATAAGCCCAATTGAGATTTGAGTAGGCAAAGTTGAGTTCAATTAGTATCTTTTCCATGTCATTGACCTCGAATTCTGAAGTTATTTTTTTAAAAAATGCCATCTCTGCTTCAGAAATATATTTCTTAAGCTCTTCCTCAAATTCACGGTCAATTTTTAAATAAATCAAGAAACGAAAATTCCTTATTAAAAGCTTAAACAAAGCCGCTGAATCCATATTTTCTGCCATTGCCTCACGGACAATTTTAAACGAAGTCTTCGCGTCTTTCCTTAAAAAAGACTCGACCATGCCATTTATCCTCTCACGCGAAGGAAGACCAAAAATATCCCTGACTTGAGTGGCATCTACGCTTCCTTCGGAAAAACTCAAAACTTGATCAAGCATGCTCTGGGCGTCCCGAAGCGAACCTTCAGCCAGCACAGATAAAATTCCCAAAGACTCACTGTCTATTTTTATTTTCTCCTTCTCGGTAATTTTTTTTAGCGCAAGCTCAAGCTCTTCTTCGGCTATTTTCCTGAATTCAAAATGCTGCGTTCTTGAAATAATTGTATCCAGAACTTTGTCAATTTCAGTTGTAGCAAGAATAAAAATAACGTGCCTCGGTGGCTCTTCAAGAGTTTTCAACAAGGCATTAAAGGCTTCTTTGGTCAGCATATGCACCTCATCAATAATGAAGACCTTGTATCGCGATTTAAATGGGAGCGGCTCCACGGCCTCCTTCAAAGCTCTGATTTCGTCAATCCCTCTTGATGAGGCAGCGTCAATTTCAACAAGATCAAGCGCGATTGCGGACAAAAATTCTTTGCATATCGTATCCGAATTTAAACAGTTAATCGCCCTGGCAAAAATTCTCGCCGCGCTGGTTTTGCCTGTTCCTCTCGGACCAGAAAATAAATAGGCATGCGAAATTCGCTCTCGCTCAACTGACGCCCGAAGAACCTTAACAACATGGCCCTCGCCAACGATATCTTCAAATTTCTGCGGCCGATATTTGCGGTATAAAACTTCTGACATATTTACGTAAGTCTTGACTACTTTTTGAAAACGATCAATTTATATCCGAGAAAGTTCCATAATAATCCCGCAAAAGAACCTACAACCGCGCCTATATTCGCCCACTGATTGTCATTAAAGTTAAATGAAGGATTGGTAAAATTAACAATGAAAGAGGCGGCGCCCACATTTATCAAAAGGCCAATTATACTGACAATCAAAAATTTTAAATACTCCCCACTCTCACCACCGCCCTTTTCTTCAAAAGTCCACATGCGATTCCAAAAATAACTGTTCAGGTTTGCAATAATAAAACTTACGCTTTTAAAGATTACATAGCCAACGCCCGCTGTAATTCCGGAAAAAACCATTAAAATATTCAAAATTCCAAAATCAATGGATGCGTTAAACACCCCCGTAAGGGTAAACTTCGCAAGTTGAAAAATAACTTTAAAATATCGGCCGATTATTTTTGCTATAGCTATGCCGACAAGCGCCGCCAATGGCAAGGCAAGCAGCAATATGAAATTCTGATACGGAATGATTATATTATTGTTTTTGAACGTCGGGATTAAAAACACTCCGGTTATCAATCCCGCAATAAAGGCATACGTAAGGTCTTTTTTCATGCTTTAATCATAATATTAATTCCACATTGAATAAAGGGACTTCTGATATAATGAAGGCATGGCGAAATCTACAAAAATGTGGCTTTTAGTGATCATGCTTTTTGCAGTTTTTTTTAGATTTTGGGACATAACAAATATTCCGCCTGGGCTTTATCCCGATGAAGCTATGAATGGATCTAACACCCTTGAGGCCATTGAAACCGGAGATTATAAAGTTTTCTACCCTGAAAACAACGGCCGCGAAGGTCTTTTTATCAATATACAGTCAATTTTTGTAAGGTTTATAGGAGCAGAGCCTTGGGCATTGCGATTGCCTAGCGCGATTTTCGGCACTTTTACTATTTTAGGAATCTTTTTTCTAAGCCGAATCCTTTTTAAAAATGACAGGCTGGCGCTTTTCGCGTCTTTTTTTACTGCGGTTTCTTTCTGGCATATAAACTTTTCAAGGATCGGATTTCGCGCCATCACCGCGCCTTTTTTCCTCGTTTGGGGACTTTATTTTTTAATGAGAATTTACCATGACAAAGGTTCGACAAAATCCCAGACGCTCTCAGCGGCAATCGGTGGATTTCTATTCGGACTTGGCGCTAATAGCTATATTGCTTACAGAATCACGCCCCTTATTGCCGCGATTCCGATAATCATTGGATTCATAAAATTCGGGAAAAAAGACCCTTCAAGAAAATCTTGTTTTCCCTGTCTTGCGGTTTTATATATATTCTTTGCTTTTGCCGCGATCATTCCACTCTTAATTTTCTTTGCCGAAAACCCCGCGGATTTTTTCGGAAGAACAGCCAAAATTTCGGTTTTTTCCGAGCTTTCACCGCTCGCGAAGCTGGCTTTTAATGTTCTCAAGACAATCGGCATGTTTTGGTATCACGGTGATTTTAACTGGAGACATAATTTTGCCGGAGAGCCGGAACTTTTCTGGCCGGTAGGATTATTTTTTGCGGTCGGCCTTTTCACTGCAATCAAAAATTTATTCAGGAAAAACTTTAATTCTTTTTTCCTACTCGCATGGTTCTTTATAACTCTTCTACCTGTTGTTATTTCCTCCGAGGGCCTGCCGCACGCCCTTCGGGCGATTATTTCAATACCGGCAGTTATGATTATCGCCGCTTGGGGGCTTGAATTTACAGCTTCGAAAATTGAAGCGTGGCTTGATGTAAAAAAAATCGCCTTTCCGGAAAAAATACTCCAAATTGAGCGAATTCAATGGGAACTGAAAGTTTTTTTGCTTGTTGGACTTTTAGGAGTTGGGGTAAATGCATTTAATCAATATTTCCTGCGCTGGTCTGCGAAACCTGAAGTCGTTGACGCATTTGCCGAAAATTATACGAACATTGCAAAATATCTAAACACTCTACCTGACAATTTGTCAAAATATGTAATTGTAAACGCTGACGGTGTTGATGTCAAAGGCATTCCTATGCCAGCCCAGCCAGTTATGTTCCAGACAAAAACTTTTCTCGCGTCCGGCCAGCAAAAACGCAATATAAATTATCTCCTGCCTGATTCCATTCCTTATGATAAAATTAATAATGAAAACGACGCGGTTGTAGTGATGTTGGAAAACGACCCGCTTTTACGAAAAAATTTATTAAATAAAATTCAAAATCTCCACACAGAAATTAAAGGCGGAATTTTAGTATTAATTAAATAAAGTGAATTAAGAGACTCGCTTAATTTAAATATTAATTTATGCAAGAGGCAAAAAATTTTTCCGGAACTCTGGTAATAGTTTTATTGCTGGCCATGTTCATGATTATGTACGCTTCGCAGATCGACGACGCGGCCATAATGGACGAGCTTGCGCATATTCCGGCCGCATATTCTTACGTGTCGCTAAAAGACATGCGGCTAAATCCGGAGCACCCTCCTTTAATTAAGGATCTGGCAGGGTTGCCTCTTTTATTATTTAAACCTAATTTCCCGACTGATACTAAAGCATGGAAAGATGAAATAAACGGCCAATGGGATCAAGGGGCTAAATTTCTTTATGAATCCGGAAATGATCCTGATAGAATTTTAAGATATTCGAGATTGCCCGTTATGCTGCTTGCCGTTTTGTTCGGATGGCTTTTGTATAAATGGGCTCTATCGCTCTACGGAAATAAGGTCGCGATACTTACAACATTTTTTTACGCACTGTCCCCTACCTTTCTCGCGCACTCCAGATATGTCACGACTGACTTAGCCGCGGCATTCGGCTTTTTTATCGGGATTGTCGCTTATTTGCGATTTCTTAAAAAACCAAGCCCAAAAAGAATGCTTATCGCCGGTGTTGCGTTCGGAATCGCGCAACTTTTAAAATTTTCTCTATTCCTTCTCGTGCCAATTTACGGAGTACTTCTTTTATTATGGGTACTTCTTGAAGAACGCGAACGGGCCTTTGAACTCAAAACAAAAGAGAAAATTGCTTTTTTTATCAGGGAATTAATAATTTTGTCAGTTAAGACAGTCATAATAGGTTTAATCGGTATAGGGCTTATTTGGATAGTCTATACCTGGCATATTTGGAACTATCCAATTGAAAAACAAATTTATGACAGCGAAACTATATTACAATCATTCGGATTCAGGCCGATAGTAAATCTGGATTTGTGGCTGGTTAGGCACGAAATTTTCCGTCCGCTCGGACAATACCTATTGGGCCTTTTGATGGTCGTGCAAAGAGCCGCCGGCGGCAATACTACATTTTTCTTGGGTGAAATCTCCTCAACCGGATGGACATCGTATTTTCCCATCGCCTACCTGTTAAAAGAATCGCTGGCATTTCATATTCTTTCATTAATCGCGCTGTGGGTCTGCTTAAAAAATACAAAAAAAGCTTATTCAAATTATAAAAAAGGAGAGCGAGTCAGCGCGGCCCTTGGCTGGATGAGCGATAATTTTGCCATAACTGCATCAATCTTTTTTATTTTTTTCTATTGGCTTTATTCTATGAAAAGCCCGCTGAATATCGGCATAAGACACGTGATGCCGACTTTTCCTTTTATTTATTTAATTGTCTCCAGAGAAATCGCGAAGTGGCTTTATCAGCCAAAAATTGAAAGCCCCAAAGGCTTTACTGACGTGCTTTATATGATGTACAAAAATTTTATCGAGCCGATACCGAGAATACTTTTTACGAGCCTTCTTATGCTTTGGATCGCACTTTCAACAATCATCGCGTTTCCTTTTTTTCTTTCCTATTATAACGAACTCATTGGGACAGAGAATGGATATAAATATATAACAGATTCAAATTATGATTGGGGCCAGGATTTAAAAAGGCTTGCCAAAACGATCAACGATGAAAAAATTGACAAAATTTATCTTGAATATTTCGGTGGCGGATCTCCCAGATATTATCTTGGTGATAAATTTGTGGAATGGAATTCTCGAAAAGGACCCCCGCCGCAAGGATCGTATTTTGCGCTCTCCGCAACGCTTCTTCAGGGCGCTAAAGGCGCTCCAGTTAAAGGCTTTGTGAAGATACCGGAAGAATCATACGAGTGGCTAAATGAAAAAGAGCCGATATTGCGAGCAGGAACATCAATATTCATTTTCAAAATGCGCTGACGAGACCTGCCCAAAATTATCTGAACCTGAAAAAAACTTTGTCTGAAAAGCGGCCATCAATATATTCAAGATCTTTGCGCCTGTCTTTTATTCGTGAATTAAGCGCTATCATAATATTTTCTGATGTCTTTTTTTCGTCAATTTCAGAATCAATAATAATCGCCCAGTTATTTTTCGTAACCAAACGATAGACATCGCCCTCTGAAATTTCAATTTCAATTATTTCTTCCCAGGCCTCTTTTTTTAATGAGGCAATCAAATACTTAATTTTATCAAAAACACCTTCCGGAAAAACATACTTGCCGAGCATGTCGCTTCGCGCATCATAAATTTTTAAAATCAAGCTTCCGGAAAAGTCCGGCGATTTTGCGTACGCGAACCCCTTCTCATCAACAAATATGCAATCCGACGGTTCCGATTCGGAAGCTCTTTGACACCAAACCGCCCAAGTGCTTCGCTCCTTCAGCGAAATCAAGAGAGCCGCAGGAAAACTACGCTTAATTTCAAATTCCTCTATCCGGTAATTGGACCGCAGAAATGCTGCAATCTCTTTTTCAGCATAGAAGGCGATGTTGTCTTTTGGGAAAATAAAAAAATATTTATTTGAAAGTATTTCAAGTATTTTGCTCTTCAAGATTGCTTCATCCGTAGGCGACGACCCGAAAAAAGCCACCTGATTGATCCGCAGTGGAGGCAAATAGAAAATTGAGAGCAGAAGCGCGAGTCCGAAAAAAACGCATAATCCCCACAAACCTCCTTTGATAACGGCCCAGCGTCGCTTTCTGCGCCGCGATATTAATAATAATTCGCTCATTTATTATTTTCTAGGTCCGATAACTTCTTTACCGACAAATTTTCTAAGCGCCTCTGGGACGGTAATCGATCCATCAGCGTTTTGATAAATTTCCAGCAACGAATGTAAAATTCTAGGCGTCGCAATCGCAGTATTATTTAAAGAATGCGCGAATCTGACTTTCCCATCCTCGCCCCTGTATCTTATGTTAAGCCGTCTTGTCTGAAAATCACGAATAATTGAAGACGAATGGCTTTCCCGATAGCGATTCTCTGAAGGAACCCATGACTCTATATCATACATTTTAACGGCGGCGAACGGCAGATCGCCTGTGGAATTAATAACTACTCTGTAAGGAATGCCAAGCGCCTTCAGCATATCTTCCGAATATTGAGTGAGCTCTTCGTGCCATTTTACAGACTCCTGATATTCGGCTTTGCATAAAACCACCTGCTCAATTTTCATAAATTCGTGAACCCGGAAAAGCCCTCTCGTATCTTTGCCGTGAGCACCGGCCTCTCTTCTGTAACAGGATGAAATTGCGACAAATTTTTTGGGCAGTTCGCTTTCATTCAAGATCTCATCAGAATGATAACCCATCATTGGAACTTCGGCTGTTGATGAAAGATAAAGGTCATCGTCAGTCGCGTATAGGTCATCTTTAAACAACGGCAATTTTCCGCTTCCGATATAAATATCTTCCCTAATAAGAGCTGGTGCTGCAAATGGTGTAAATCCTTTTTTAACGAGAAAATCCATTGCAAACTGCCACAATCCCATAGACAGCAGAACGGCCTCATTTTTAAGAAAGTAGCCCCTGAAGCCAGAGACTTTTACCCCGCGCTCAAAATCAATCAAATCATTTTCTGTTAAAAGGGTCATATAATCCCTGGCCGTAAAATTAAATTTAGGCGAATCTCCGACTTTCCTAATCTCAACATTATCGTCCTCCGAATCCCCTTCAGGTACAGCGGGATCCGGAATATTGGGCAAAGTCCTAATCAGCCTGTTAAAATCATGCTCTGTTTTTTTTAGCTGTTCTTCGTTCGCGGAAAGCTCTTCTTTTAAAGTTTTCATTTTACTTAAAACAAGCGCTCTTTCTTCGCCGGTAAGCGATCTAATAGATTCAGACGTTTTATTTTGTTCCGCTCGCGCGGCCTCAACTTCGCCTAAGAGCCGCCTTTTTTCCACATCAAGCCTTAAAAGACGATTCAAGTCGAATTTTGATCTTCGCTTGCGCAAAGCCTCCGCTACAATTTCCTTATTTTCCCTGACGAATTTGATATCAAGCATGCCAATGATTAATTTTAAAAAGTATGTTTATTATACAATTATTAATTAATTTTGGCCAAAAGGGCGTAAATATAAAAAAAATCTGCCCTGCACAGGAGATTTCTAATAGAATAAATATATTGTTAAAACTATTACAATCTGCGCTCTTTTATTCCATATCTCTCAAAAAACGGGCCGCCGAACCAAAGCTGGTAAACATCCCTTAAAAGCCTCCTTGCAAAAAAGATAGCCAAGAGCAACGAGGAAACCAATATTAAAAAAGAGTCCAATTCCGTATATCGAATTGTCGCAATTACATAATTAAATAAGCCTCCTATATTAAACTGCGATGCCTTCGAGAATGCGGTTTCAAAAATTTTGAAAATTTCAATTTTTGAAAATTCCCTGATTAACAACACTGACGCAAAAGGAAGCGCCACAAACGCCGGAACTAAAACTTTCCGCACAAACCATGTAAAATATACCCTCTTCATAATTTTGCTTCTGAACAAATCAAGCTCGTTGTTCGTCCAGTCAATTTTTTGTATTTGCTCAATCATAATCTTATCTTGAATTAAACATCCACCTATACTTCTAAGAGTCTCTCATTATCTCCTTCATTTAACAACTTTCTAAATAACTCCCGCGCTCTGAAGAGCTTCATTTTCAACGCTGGTATGGTCAGGCCTTTTATTTTAGATATCTCCTCATAAGAGCGGTCCTCCAGATAATGCAGTTCGATAATTTCTCTGAATTCCGCAGGCATTTTTTCCAGTATTTCTTTGATCAAAATCTTTGAATTAATTTCAGCCTCAATGTCCTTGTCCTTCAATGAATCATAAAGGAAGCTGTCAAGATACTCCGTCTCGCCGATTCGTTTTTTGGATTTTCTGTAATTTGTCAGGGCCGTATTAAATACTATTTTGTAGGCCCAGCTTTTAAATTTTGAATCAGAAGTCTGGCGGAGCTGGGTTGAATTTTTATATATCTTAAGAAAAGAGTCCTGCACGGTATCCTCGGCTTCCTCTTTTGAATTTAAAACCCTCATAGCGAGCCTTAAAAATGGCGCCTGATACCTTTCCACAAGCACCCTAAAAAGGTCAGGATACTCCTGCGCGGCTAGAAGCAACGCCTCATCCTGAGCTTCCTCCCCTATTGGCTCTTCCTTTAATAATTGACCGCCTTCGCTCATTAATATATATTATTTGCTTCCATTAAAAAATATCTCGAGCCTTCTTTTATTATACATTACAACAAAAGAGATGAGTATATAGTTTCAAAAAATATA
>Ga0076270_108_pt1 | contig 57008 bp, 61 predicted proteins | sample RifGroF2_FD_67936 | JGI IMG/M metagenome (GOLD analysis project Ga0076270, IMG submission 67936) | Parcubacteria (Giovannonibacteria) bacterium GW2011_GWF2_42_19 | reverse complement strand
TTGACCCATCTATACCGCTCTTCTTTTACGTTTTTCGACATTTTGATAGACATTAACTGCTAATCTACCAAAAGTGTCAGAAGTGTTTAGACATTACCAGCGCTACTTGACCAACTCGATAAAATAGTTTAATATGAGGGCAAATCTTTACCAAAACGGAGGCAACAATGAAAACGTTGTGTATTTTGCTTTGTGCTGTAGCTCTTGCAAGCGCAGCCGAAGCCCAAACTAGTTTACGAGGCAGTGCAGATTCAATGAAAAAACAAAACTCTCAAGCAGACAGAGAAGGCTTAACACGGATTAAGGATGATTCCATGCTTGAGCGTTTTAAGAAAAATAAATATCTTGTGCCGATCGCCGAGATCGATGGACTCGTAATTGATCCCAGACTTGATGAGAAATATAGATGGCTAAGACCATGGGCAAACTGGTTTCTTGCAGACATGGCTGGTCTGCATTTCACTGCTTTCAAAAGACCCTTGCAAATAAATTCGGCTGTCAGGACAATCGCGAGGCAAGCCGAGTTGCGCAAAATCAACGGTAATGCATCTGCTAACTCGGCGCACCCAACCGGATCGGTCCTGGATATCACGAAGGCCAATCTGCTGGCAGGGCAGATTTTATGGATGCGACGATATTTGCTCTTAATGGAGAGACTCGGGAAAATTGAGGCAACCGAGGAACATGAGCAAATAGTGTTCCACCTCATGGTCTTCAAGAATTACCCCCGATAACGCCAGCCCCCGCCGTTCTTTCAAACGAGGAACGCAGACTCACGCGAGCCTGCATTCCTCCCCCTTCCAAAATCATTATATATTTAGTGATTTTAGATGAGGACTTGATGGATTTCATAAACTAAAATATACTGGTATCAATGTCATTTCTCGCGGGGATTATCCCGTATTTGCAAGTCGGGATATCAATTCTATTAGTTACAGCCATACTGCTCCAGCAAAAAGGATCAGGCCTTTCAGCTACTTTCGGAGGTGAGGGAAATGTCTACCACACAAAGCGCGGCCTTGAGAGAGTCCTTTTTATTTCAACAATCATTCTGGCATCAATTTTTTTGATCTTGGCGGTCATAAACCTGCTTTTCGCCAAATAATTTAGGATAAAAAAGTGAGTACGGATATTCCAAATCAAATTCCTGAAAAAGGAGCGGGAAGGAAGCGAGTTATTCTGTTCGATAAAATTCGCTATACCCTCCGCCTCCTGTCCTCCCGTGAGAGAATTTTAGTTTTTTTTCTCATATTGTTGGGCATCGTAGGATTTTTCGGCACGCTTAATGCTTTTAACGCGCGGTTTTCTTTTCTTGCCCCGGCGCGCGGCGGAACTTGGCGCGAAGGAATAATCGGGTCGCCTCATTCCCTTAATCCCCTGCTTGCCTCATCCGGCGCGGATCGCGATTTGATAAGCCTTATTTATTCCGGTCTTATGCGACCTGACGGAAAAGGCGGTCTTGTCCCAGACATTGCGGAAAAAGTAGATATATCTCCGGACGGGCTTTCGTATATATTTACAATAAAAAATAATGCCGAATTTCATGACGGAAAAAAAATAACGGCCGACGACGTTATATTTACAGTCAATCTTGCAAAAAATCCCTCGCTGAAAAGTCCGGTGAGAGCAAATTGGGAAGGCGTCGAAATGGAAAAAATAGATGAAAAAAATGTCCGCTTCTGGCTGGAAAAGCCATATGCCCCTTTTCTTGAAAACGCCACTTTGGGAATTATGCCAAGCCACATCTGGAAAAATATCAAGCCTGAACAAATGACAATTTCTGATTTTAACTTTAGCCCTGTGGGCTCGGGGCCTTATATGATCAAAGAAGTCAGCAAGGAATCAAAGGGGATCATCTCATCTTATACGCTTGTTCCCTTCAGAAGTTACGCCTTGGGCGAACCGTTCATTAAAAAAATGATATTTTATTTTTATCCGTCAGAAGTGGAACTAGTTGACGCCTACGAAGCCGGCACAATCGACGCGATAAGTTCGATTTCTTCGCAAAACATAGCCAAGATACAGCTTGCGCGTGACGATGGCGCCCTCAAAACACTCACTCTGCCGTGGACGTTCGGAGTATTTTTCAACCAAAATGAAAAATCCTTGTTTGCGGAAAAGGAAGTAAGAAAAGCACTTGATCTGGCAATAAATAAAAATAAAATTATCAACGAAGTTTTGCAGGGGTATGGTACGGTTTTAAATTCTCCTATTCCGCCCGGAATCTTCGGAGCGATCGAGGACGGGACCGATACTTTCAATACAGATGAGGCCAAAATCTTGCTTGAAAAAAAAGGCTGGAAAAAGAACGAAGAAGGCCTGTATCAAAAAATAGAAAAAGGCAAAGTCATTAAAGAGCTTGTTTTTTCTCTTTCTACTTCAAATTCCACGGAACTTGTTCGCGCGGCCGATATCTTAAAGCAAAACTGGGAAGAATTCGGCGCCCGTGTTGAGATAAAAGTTTTCGAAGAATCCGATCTAAGGCAGAATGTTATCAGGCCGAGGGACTACGACTCGCTTTTATTTGGAGAAATCGTATCCAGAGATCCCGATCCCTTTGCTTTCTGGCATTCGTCGCAAAGAAATGACCCGGGACTGAATATCGCAATGTACACCAACAGAGCCGTTGATAAAGCGCTCGAAGAGGCCCGATCAACAATAGACCCTGAAGAAAGGAAAAAGAAATATGAAGAATTCCAAATTGAATTGGCTAAAGATGTCCCCGCGGTTTTCCTCTACTCACCCTATTTCTTATATATAGTTCCTCCACAGCTTAAAGGATCCGAAACCGAACACATCATGACTCCGGCCGAACGATTCGCGAACGTTTACAACTGGCATTTTGAAACAGCCTATGTCTGGAAAATCTTTCAATAAAACCGCAAAGGACCTTTCCCCTGTTCTTTTTGAACCGCCCAAAAAAGGCGAGCGCGTTATTTACAACGTCAAAAGAGAAGCGCACGACGCTAAGGACGGGGATATTTTAAAAAAATTAAAAATAAGATATGATGAAACGACCATCTATCCGGTTCTCATAGGCCGTGAACTGCCTAAAACTTTCGGGCACTATCACCCTCAAAACTACAGCGGAGTGTATTATCCCGAAATTTATTCCGTTCTTGAAGGAAGAGCCTGGTACTTAATGCAAAAACCCGAAGAATCCAACCCAAAGGTAATCCAAGAAATTTATCTCGTGGAGGCTAAAAAAAATGAAAAGATCGTTCTTCCGCCGGGGTTCGGAAATACAACAATTAGCCCTGACAAAAATAAGCTGAAAATGGCAAATTTTGTAGCTTCGGTATTCGAGAATGAATATCACGCTTATGAGAACCTGAGAGGCGCCGCTTATTATCTATTTGAATCAAAAAGCGGCGATTCGGCGGATTTTGAAAAAAATTCATACTATGAATCGGTTCCGGAAATAGTTAAATTAAAACCCAAAGTAATTCCACAGCTTGGAATAGATTTTAAAACGCCGCTTTATGAAATGATAAAAAATCCCGCGAATCTCAAATTCCTGACAAAACCTGAAAAATACTTGCAATTCTTAACAATCGAAAACTGCTTCGAAAAAATATAAATTTTTAGCGCACACGTTCGCCTCCATAAGAAATTGCTGGGATGGCGGAATTGGCAGACGCGCACGGTTCAGGGCCGTGTGGGAGAAATCCCATGGGAGTTCAAATCTCCCTCCCAGCACATTCGTTTAAAAATTAAAAAATATTAATCAAAATAATCCGTTAGCTGATTCATTCGCCCGATTTTGTCGGCGCTTGAAATAATTAGTCGCAAAGCTTCCGGAAATAAAAAAATGAATAAAATTATTAGCATTAAATTAATCAAAATATGACTCCGATAAGACAGCCGCTTCGACTTGAGCGGCAAAAAATACGGGCGAGAACCGGCATATTGCCTCTAAAATTCCTGCCTCTGGGCGGATGCGGAGAAGTTACCCGCTCCTGCTACGTATATGAGTACGGAAATGACATCGTAATAGTCGATATGGGATTGCAATTTCCGGAAGAAGACATGCCGGGAATAGATTATATAATTCCAAACATCGATTATTTGCGCCCAAAAAAGAAAAACATAAGAGGCGTTATTATAACGCACGGGCATCTTGACCACATAGGCGCGATTCCCCACCTTGTAGAACCGCTTGGCTCGCCGGTTTTCTACACGAAAGCCCTGACAAAAGGCATGATTTTGAAAAGGCAAGAAGATTTCAAGCACGCGCCAAAGCCGCGAGTGGAAACTATAGACGAAAATTCAAAACTTAAATTGGGAGCTTTTGAAATTGAATTTTTTCACGTTAACCACAACATTCCCGACTCCATCGGAGTCGTGCTAAAAACTCCGGCTGGCACCGCCGTTCACACCGGAGATTGGAAATTCGACCACAGTCCCGTAAACGAAAAACCGGCTGATGTCGGGCGCCTTAAAGAGATTGCGAAAGACGGGGTAATTCTTCTTGTATCCGACTCCACAGGGGCAAAAGATTCGGGAAGAACAATTTCTGAAAGCGACATACAAAAAAATCTTGAAGAAATATTCGTGCAAGCGAAAGGCAGGCTGATCGCGGCAACCTTCTCTTCCCTTTTAACGCGCATTCAACAGCTTATATGGCTTTCTGAAAAATACGGGCGCAAAGTCATCATTGAAGGCTACTCGATGAAATCAAACGTCGCGGTGGCGCAGGAATTGGGCTACATGAAAATTAAAAAGGGAACGATAATCCCAGCGGAAACGGTATCGAATTATAAAGATGAGGAAGTAACTATTCTCTGCACCGGCGCCCAGGGAGAAGACCACGCCGTGTTAATGCGCATCGCGAACAGCGAACACAAACACCTTCAGTTAAAACCGAACGACTCAATCATATTTTCTTCATCGGTAATACCAGGAAACGAAGCCGCCGTTCAAAGACTCAAAGACATTCTGTACAAAAAAGCGGGGAAAATTTATCATTCGGAATCCATGGACATCCACGCTTCGGGACACGCCAAAGGCGACGACTTAATGGACATGATATCGATAATCAAGCCGAAATATTTCATTCCCATGCACGGAAATTATTTTATGCTGAAACTTCATGCTGATATTGCCGCCCTAGCCGGAGTTAAGGCTACTCATATCGCAATCGCGGAAGACGGCGACATTACTGAAATGAACAAAGACAACATAAGAAAACTTAAAGAAAAAGCTCCGATAAATTATGTTATGGTTGACGGCCTCGGCGTGGGCGATGTAAAAGAAGTTGTTTTAAGAGACCGGCAAATGCTGGCGGAGGACGGAATTTTCGTCGTAATCGCTGTTGTTGACGCGCAGTCCGGAAAAGTAAAAGGTTCGCCCGATATAATTTCAAGAGGATTCGTTTACCTTCGAGAATCCAAAGAACTCCTGGCGCAGACAAGGCACGTTATACGCAAAGTAATCGAGGAGGCATCGGAACAAATGCACCCGATCAACTGGTCTTTTTTAAGAGACGAGCTTCGTGAAGAGCTCGGCAAATTTCTTTTCAGAAAAACAGCCAGAAGACCAATGGTGCTACCAGTCATTATAGAAGTATAGCCGCACAATCTTATTAAAGAGTTAGCCGCGAGCAATCGAGTCTAGCCCCGTACCAAGCTTTGCTTTGGTTCGGGGTGGTTTTGCCTGTAATAATTGAAGTTTGATTCAGGCGTATTTCAAACGAATCCTTAAATTAAGAAAATATCCCCATGTCGAAAGTTCGACTTTCGACATGGGGATATGGCCACTATCTATTAACCTTAAGAAAAACGACTAGCTGGAGCAGCAGCTAGTCGTTTTTATGGTGGGTTGGCATTTTACCACTTGTGGCCGGTAAGCCTCGCCCATTCGGCATTTTGGCGGACCAAGAAGGCGCTTAGTCTGGGAAAAATTTCTTTCAGGTGGATTTTAGCTAGCGCGCTGGAAGTCTGTTCTGTATGATAAATCACTTCTGACAAGAAACAAGAATAATGCTGTAAGAGCATGATTCCCGTAGGCGATATTTCCTCAACTCTATTGTCTGTTCCCTGTCTCAGAGCAACGACTGAACGCGTCTCAAGCCAGGTCGGCGAATGACTTGCCCACCAGTCGAATTCATCTTCTAAGACGTTCCGCGCCCATACAGAAGAATCTAAACACCGAACCGTAGTAATACCTTTCTGGTAAATCCGAGGCTCCCGAGATCTATAAATAATTTGATAGAGATAATCGGATCCAGGCCGGACACCAGAGTAAAGATGGATACCCACCGCACTCGTCCCATTATAAGAATCGCTCACAAGGCAACGCAAGATAACTTGATTCCCAACTGAACTTAAAAACCAGCACAGGAATTCGCGCCTTCTCTGTGTCGAAACTTTTTGCATACTCTCCTCCAATCGCCTAGGCAAAGGCCATCGGCTATGTTTTTTTGCCTCTGTTTATTAAAGATCTTTCTGCCCAAAGATCTAAGCCTATAAAACTCTAACAGATGGGGCGTTAAAATCAATACCTATGTGGCCAATACGATGGTTTGGAAAAAAATGCTGTATAGCTTAAAATTAAAAAATGCCCGAAGATAAAAAACCAACCTTGCCTACCGGCAGGCAGGTAGTAGTAAGTGGGGTTCAGCCTTCCGGGGATATACATATTGGAAACTACCTCGGGGCGATCAAGCAATTCGTAAAATCGCAAGACAAATATAAATCATTTTTCTTTATAGCAGACCTGCACGCGCTAACTTTGCGCCCACAAGATCCAGAAAAATTAAGAAAGCAAATCCTGGACTTGGCCGCGCTCTATCTCGCCTGCGGTCTTGACCCTAAGAAAACCACACTTTTTATCCAGTCGCGCGTTCCAGCTCATACGGAACTAGGCTGGATTTTAAATACCATGACACCGCTGGGAGAACTGCAACGAATGACCCAATTCAAGGAAAAAAGCGATAAACACGAAGCGTTGGCGGGACTTTTGAATTATCCAACCTTAATGGCGGCGGATATACTTTTATATCAAGCCGACCTTGTGCCTGTGGGAGAAGACCAATTGCAACATTTAGAACTAACCCGTACACTCGCGCGAAAATTCAATTCATCTTATGGCGCAACGTTCAAAGAGCCCAAAGCTCTGATTCAAAAAGAGGCGGCAAAAATTATGAGCTTAGATGACCCTGTCAAAAAAATGTCTAAATCTTTAGCAAGCCCTAATAATTATATCGGGCTGATGGACGACCCGGAAAAAATTCGAAATAAGATAAAGATAGCTGTAACTGATTCCGGTAAAGAAATCACATATAACAAAGAAACAAAAGCCGGGATTTCCAATCTCCTCGTTATAATGAGCCAAATGTCGGGTACGTCGATAAACAGTCTTGAATTAAAATACAAGGGCAAAAATTACGGCGAGTTTAAGTCAGATGTTGCTGAACTCATAATAGAAAAACTTTCCCCTATTCAAAAAAAATACAAAGCGCTTATAAGTAACAAAAAAAATCTGGTTAAGATTCTAGATCAAGGCGCAAAAACTGCCTCCAAAGTAGCCCAAAAAACAATATCTGAAGTTCACCAGAAAATTGGATTGATATAAAGACAAAAAAGAGGCAAGCAAAGAATTGTTGCGCTCACCTCTTTTCAGGCTTCAGATAAAAGCCTTTTTATTTTTTTTCTCCTCCTTTCCACCACCGAAGGCAGTATGTCGAAAATAAGAAACGCCGCAGTCTGCGATATGCAAGTATCGTACGAATGGTCCACACGATCCAAACCAACCACTCGCCCGGTCACGAAATTACCGGGGGCATAACCAGTAATCAGACTCGAAAATCCTTCCTCTTGTTGTCGGCTCCTGACCTGGACAACGAGCCTCAATCCAAGCCTGTTCGACAATTCTATCCATTTGGGCATTTCGTCGCGCCAATTATTTGTTACGATGACGGCCACATCGGCAAGCGAGGCGACAATCTCGGTATAACCGCTTATTTTCCCGGGCGTATCTGCAATAACAAGTCCGGGACTTTCTTTTGCAAGCGAAGCCGCCTCTAGCGCTTCGAGCGCTAAATCTGTCGTCCAAGGGCGTTTCAAGTCCGCTGTTACTTCTCTGTCTTTTGCGAGCTCGGACCCTATTACATCAAATCCTATTGCGACGTCCGTTGGGGCGCCTAGATCGAGATTTTCCAGACGCGAACAAAACGAAAATTTTTTCCAGGCTCCGCCGCGCGATTTCAGTGATTCAAGAATCTGATTAATCCTTGAGTTAAGAGAATCAGCGAATGTGCTCTTACCGCTCGCTTTCGGCCCCACTACCGCACAGATGAAAGACTCTCCTTCGAGAAGCCTCGCCCTCCATTCCATAAGTTGGAACGAAGCCGTTTTTACCACGACCTTCTCGCCAGGCTTATTATTCTTCAAGATTGGGAAAGTGCCCAACGCAACACCGAGAACAGGCCTAATCCGAGGTACTTTTTTGATTTGAAAAATACTTCCGTCTCTTTTGGTATTCCATCCGTCCTTCCATAAATCTCTCTTTCGCAAAAGACTCTCACTGAAAAACCGAAAAGCGCTGTCTAGGGAATCTTTGGGACTGAAGAGAGCAGAAGACCTCAACAAATGGCTTTTTAATCCACGTTCACGACCAGAACGACAGTATTCGAGCATGCGGCGCAAAAGAAATTTATCCTCTCCAGTACGCTCCCAAACAGAAACATTAAGATCTTTGTCCAACTCTTTCCGGCCAAGCCTTAAAACCCTGCCCTTCCCTAAATAGTAACTGACACTTTCGGTTGAGGCTGCATCCAGATATCGAACTTTTACATCGGACGGCAACGATCCAAAACGCCGAAAGATAAAATAAGCATAGGCTACAAGCGGAGTTATCGGAAACGGCACCAAGAGCACGCGAACCTGCGAAGTATCCACAAAAATCACCACCCTTCTTTAGTAGAATTAAAAACGTGCTTTCAAATACTAAGTAAACACTTTACCAACTCAAAATCAAGTGCCGCTTACTTAAAAGATCGCGCCAATCTATATCAGTTCAGCTCCGCTCGAACGTAAGAAATCAAAAAGCTCTGATTTTTTTTGCTCGAATAGTTCTTTATTTTTTGCCTCGAACACGAGGCGCAGGGCATCTTCAGTCGCGGACGGGCGGATATTGAACCACCAAGAAGGGTATCTGACTGTGAGGCCGTCGAGCCTCGACGCCTCCCCATCTTTATAAACTTCAGCCAATATTTCAATAATTTTTGATTTATACTCCGACTTAAAATCAATCTCCCCGGAATGATAATAACGCAGATAAGGCGCCAAAATTTCCGAGAGCTTTTTATCGCTCTGTGATAATATTTCAATAATTTTTATTGTGGCGAAGAACGCTGAATCCGCGTAAAAAAAGTCCTTAAAATAAAAATGCCCGGAAAGTTCTCCGCCGAGCGCGGCGTTATTGTCACGCATCGCTTCTTTAATAAACGAATGGCCGACTCGCGAAGGAATGGCCCTGATTTTTACAGACTCCAAGTCTTCAGTTAGAGCAAGAGACGATAAAATATCATGAACAACCGCATCATTTTCTTCACATAAGTGATTAGCAAGGAGCCATAAGACACCGTCCCCTCTTATCATCTTGCCTTTTTCATCAAGTAAAACAACGCGGTCGGCATCCGGATCATAGATAAAGGCAACTTCCGCTCTCTCCTTTAATAAAATTTCGCGCGCTTTTTCTTGAGCTCTGGATAAAAGAGGATTTGGCTCGCGCATAAGCAAGCTCGGATCCGACCTTAAGAAAGAAAAAAACGGCTCGACTTTGATTCTTTTTAAAAGTCCGGGCAAAATAATTCCGGCAGAACCGCCGCCCGGATCAAACACCGCTTTAATTTTTCTCCCAATCTTTGAATTGGAAGATAAAAAATCAATATATTTGGCGGTATAATTTTCCTCCTTGACGCTCCCGCGCTCCCTTGGAAAAATTTTAACATTGCTTTCAATTATTTTTTTAATTTCGGGAAGACCATGCTTTTCGCTCAATGAATCGGCCCCTTTAAAAAGTTTAAAACCGTTGTATTGAATGGAATTATGAGATGCAGTTACTATTAAACCGCCCGTTACCTTGGAACTCGCTAGGGCAAACGTAAACATCGGAGAGGTGGCCAGGCCGATATTTATAACATTTATACCTTCTGAAAGAAGTTTTTCTCGGACGAGTTCAAGCAGTTCTTCAGAACTTTCTCTGACATCCTTTCCTAAAAGACATGTCGGCTTAGGGTCAATTTGCCTTAAATATTCGGCAAATCCATACGCAATAAGTTCAGATGTATTATGATCCAGCTCCTGCGGATAAAGTCCCCTGATGTCATATGCCTTAAAAACTTGCGGGTTAAATGCTTTCAGTTTAAGATTTATCCCGTTAGATTCTTCTGTCATTTTGTTTTTCTGTAACCTCATAAAAATAATTAATTAACAGTTTAAAATCCTTTAACCCGTCTGGAATCTAACGGGATTTACACCCATTATTATATATTTTAACATATATAAACGGTATTATGTCTCTTTATCCCGTTAGAAATCACAGACGTAAATAAAAATATGTTAAAAAATAAAAAAGTTAAAATTATTAAAAATAACCCCGAGACAAAAAACGCCTGACGTGTCTGTGTCTTATTTCTAACGGGATGAATATTGGAATCGTGGGGCTACCTAATGTCGGCAAATCAACTTTATTTCAAGCCCTCACCAAAAAAAATGTTGACCGGTCGAACTACCCCTTCGCGACCATAGACCCTAATGTTGGGGTTGTTCAAGTCCCTGACGAGCGGCTTTGGAAACTCTCATCACTTTCAAAATCAAAAAAAACAATCCCGGCTATCATTGAATTCGTTGATATAGCCGGGTTGGTAAAGGGTGCGGCCGAAGGCGAAGGTCTTGGAAATAAATTTTTAACGCACATTAAAGAGGTGGACGCGATCTTGGAAGTAGTTCGTATTTTTGAAGATCCAAACATCATACACGTATCAGGAAACGTTGATCCTAAAAGGGACATTGAAATTATCGAAACCGAACTTATCTTAAAAGACCTAGAAACGGCCGAGTCCGCGCTTTCGCGTTTTGAACGCGAAGCAAAAACCGGGGATAAAAAGAAAATTGAGAAATTCGAAAAATTAAAAAAACTTGTTGAAAATCTTAAATCAGGGCGCATGGCGTCATCGAGTAAAGAAAACCTTGACATATCGGAAGAGCTCCGACTCCTTTCAGCAAAGCCTATTCTTTACTGTTTTAATTTCAAGGAAGGCACTCCGATGCCGAAGAATCTTCCTCAAAATTCGGTACTCGTTGATTTGCAAAAGGAATTTGAAGTATCGGAGTTATCAGAAAAAGACAGGATAGAACTCGGGGAAGAGCAAAAATTGCCGATACTTATAAAAAAAGACTACGAACTTCTGGATTTGATAACTTTTTTTACAACCGGGGAAGACGAAACAAGAGCTTGGACAATTCCAAAAGATTCCAAGGCTCCGCGAGCCGGACGGGCCATCCATAGCGATTTTGAAGAAAGATTTATCAGAGCCGAGGTTATTTTCTGGGAAAAGCTTCTGGAAATAGGATCGTGGTCAAAGGCTCGCGAACTTGGGCAATTAAGGATTGAAGGCAAAGAATACATTGTTAAGGACGGGGATGTAATTGAGTTTAGAATATAGTGGAGCGGCCTGTCGTAATTTTGCGGCCTTATTGGAGCAAAATTACGACAGGCCGCTCAATTGAGTAATATTTGCAATAATTTGAAGGTATATGATAGTATGAACGTTATTATTGTTTATTAGATTCCAAAAAATTGGCATGCCAGACGAATCAAAACTCTACGAAATAACCTTTTTTCTCAGCCCTAAAATAGAAAATCCGGACGAAGTGGTGGACTCCATAAGAAAACAAATAGAAGATAAAAAAGGCATAATAGTATCAAATTCCAGGCCGGATAAAAGACGAACCGCCTATTTGATTGATAAGGAAAGAGAAGGTATTTTCGGCTGTATAAGATTTATGATAAGGCCTGGAGAGATAAAAAATCTTAATGAAAACATCTCCGGAAAAACAGAGGTAATGAGATTTTTTATTGTTAAAGGGGAAGAAGCAAACCCAGAACCTTGGCGCGGCAGAGAAACAAGAATAAGACGTCCGCAGGAACAAAAAGCGCAAGATATCGAGTCTATTGATAAAAAATTAGAAGAGATTTTGGGAAGCTAGGTAATTAACAGCATGAATCCCATTAGAAATCGCAGACACAGTAATAATATGTTAAAAATAAAAAAGTCAAAATTATTAAAAAATAATCTGAGGCACAAAGCGACCGCCGTGTCTGTGTCTTATTTCTAACGGGATGAATTTAAACAAAGTCTTTTTAATAGGAAATCTCACCAGAGACCCTGAAACTCGCACATTGCCCTCTGGACAGCCGGTAGCATCATTCGGACTGGCGACAAACCGCATTTATAACAAAGACGGACGGCAGGAAAAACACGCCGAATTTCATAATATCGTTGCTTTTGGCCGGCTTGCCGAAATAGCCTCCCAATATCTCGGACGCGGGAAAATGGTATTCATTGAAGGCAGAATTCAGACAAGGAACTGGGAAGCCAAGGACGGTGGCAAAAGAAACAGGACTGAAGTTGTGGTAGAAAAAATGCAGCTTGGCCCAAGGCTCGCGGCAAGAGGCGAAGCTCCTCAAGCGGAGCCGAAACAAGAGACAGCCAAAGAAGAAATTGATACCATTGAATACGGGCAGGATGAAATAAATCCCGACGAGATACCTTTTTAAAAATAATGTTTTATAGTTCGCATTTCAAACAACATGCCTAGTTCGAAACAGTGCTATTTCTGCACATCAAATATCAAATCAATTGATTATAAAGACAGGGAAAACCTAAAGCGTTTTACTGATCCGCAGTCAAGAATCATGCCCAAACGAAGATCGGGCGTTTGCGCGCTTCACCAGCGCAAATTGGCCCAAGCCATAAAACGCGCGAGATTTATGGGCGTTCTCCCCTATTTTACGCACTAGCTGTGAATTACGAAACTTTCCCTCGCCAGCTGTTTTTGGAACCACAGATAATTTTGTGCTGAAAATTTCCTCTGCTCGCGCCAGACCGCGCTCCGCAAGGGTTCCAAGAAACACCTGCCTTCGATCGGTTTCGTAATTTAAAGTCACTAAACTTTCGCGGCAAGATAAGAAAATATAAAAAAGGCGAACAGGATAATAATCAAAAAACCAAAGACAAACCTCCATGCCATTCTTGAAACAAGGACGGTTTTTTTATTTTTAGAATCCATCCCGTTTAAAAATTAAACCAATAATTATTTTTAATAAAACTTTTTTTGTTGAAAAATTATATTTATTGCGATAGACGTTCTCAGTAGATTTTCTAACGGGATCCATAATACTATTTTAAATCCTCAATCTCTCTTTTAATAGCGGCATTATCGGGCTCAATTTTAAAGGCTTTTTCAAAATATTCTATCGCTTTTGTTTTATTGCCCGTATCGCGATAATAACCGGCGAGCCAAATAAGGATACTTACATTGTTGGGGTTTTGGGAAAGCCCATCAAATAAAATATCATCCGCCATTTGCGACTTTTCCTTATAATCATAGCGGTACATATCTGATAAATCCTTGTAAATGCCGATTGATTGGGGCGAATTTTCTATGGCTTTTTTATAGTTAAACTCGGCTTTAGGATAATTAGGAAGGAAGTGCCAATAAAGATCGCCTAAGTTCACATAAGAAGTAGCTCCTCCGGGCCTGATAAGACTTGCATATTCCCAAGCATTCCTCGCTCCCTCATAATCTTCAAATGATTTTTTTATGTTGCCCAAGCTCACCCACAGCTCAACGCTGTCAGGAGTTTTATCTATGTCAGAAATAACAACATTAAACCTGTCTTCAAGACGTTTTTTTGTCTCCGGGCTCGTAGAGTCTTTGATAAACTTACTTGAATTAATGACTTTATAATCACTCGGGAAGAGCGGCAAATTTTCCTTTGTTCTGTAACCTATAGCGTTGTCTTTTACGGAGGAATCTATGCTCGCATCACTGCTTGACGCGTTAACGCTCGCCTGCGGATCTTTGTCTTTACTTATTACAGAATCTCCATTTGGTTTCGCAGAAATAAAATAATAACCAAAGATGCCGGCGCCCGCCAAAACTAAAATAAAAATTCCAACGGTCAATAACAGACTCTTTTTCATCCCGTTAGAAATTCAGCCAAGGCCAATTTTAAATTAAACGCTACGGCGAATTCGCCTTCGGCTTTTATAAATAATGGAAGGAAATATTTGTGAAAATTTCTAACGGGATTCATAAAAATAATTATACCAATAAATCTCTTTATAAAAAACAACCCCCTCCCTTTTCAGGGAGGGGGTCCGAATCCATCCTCGGCGTATAGCCGGGATCACAAGTTGGATTTGTTATTCAGTCACAGTGACCGAATTGAGGTCAGTTTCAAGTCCGTTCACCCTGTAACCGTTGAACCAGTCGTTTGTATTGATGGTTGTTCCGGTTGAAGTGGCTTCAGCCAAGAAATCTGTCCAGATAAAGTCATCGTTCACATCAGGTTCGATTGCGGCAATCTTGAAGGTCAATTTCTTGCCCCATGCAACCGTAGTTGTACCAACTGGTACAGCGGCATCTGTTAAGAGCTGAGTTGTAACCTTCTCGCCTGTTGTTCCTGAAAGAGCGACGGTGTTCGCGCGCAATGAGAATGTGTGTGAAGTTCCTTCTGGAATTCTCACCCAAGTCTGACCGAAAGATGTGTTGTCAGGGACTATGTTTAATCTCGCGTTTCCAGAGGTGTCAAAGTTACATCCGCCTATCGGATGCGTGTCAACACACTGTGTAACCGTTGTTGTGCCGATTACAGTAATTGCGTTAGTCAAATCCTGCGCCAAAGTGTCGTCTCTTAAGACAATCTGGTCAACCTGCATTCCAGCACCTCCTGAAGTTGACATTTTGAATGTCATCTTGTAGATGCCGACATCTCCGCCTTGGGCCGTAACCTTAAATTTGTAGATTACTCCACCGCTGACAAGACTTGTTCCCGCAGGGAGTGATTCTATTTCAACTTTTGGAACAGCCCTGAAGTATCTCACGCCGGCCACTGTTGTCGTACCCGCTGTGCCGGACGAAGCCCAGACCGCAGGCGAAACTTCAGTTCCAGACCCTCTTCCAACAGCTTTCTGTTGAACGTTTGATCCAGGACCGGTGTTGATCGCAATCAATCTTCCAGAGGTACCAGCGACCGTGCTGATTCCAACCAAGTCTGCTTTTACAGTTATAATCTTGAAGTTGTCAGCCGGGATTTCAAGGAAGTTGGTTGGTGACGACGCTGATCCATCTCCTTCAGCGGCGCTTGTGTTGAAGGTGAAGTTTTCAACATTTGAGTTGAATTGCGGAACTTTCTTCGCGATCAGTTTTGATCCGTCATAGACATAAAGCGCCGTTATGTCGGAAGCCGTTGACGAAGAAGTGTTCGAAAGCTGAAGTTGGAAGGCTTTAATAGCCATTGCCTCGGTAGTTGTCTTGAATCTAAAGGCGCCGATTGTGACACCCTGTGTTCCTGACGGATACCACGTCTGGCTCTGGCCTGCTGAAGTGTCTTCCGTAATTTCATATCCTCCACCTGACTTAAAGGTCAAGGTTGATCCGGCTGTGGTATTCAAGGTTTCTGTTACTGTAGCTCCGGTTGTAACTCCGGTTACCGCCCAGTCCTGTCCGCCGTCAGAGAAATCAAAGGCGATTGTCTCGTCAGCAGTAAGGCCTGTTGAAGCATTAGCTTTCAGTTTAAGAATCTTGTTCGTTCCTTTTGTGACAATAAGCGAGCTGTCAAGCGTGAACGTAAGTTCAATGTCTCCACCCGCTGTGTTGCCGGAAGGATTGTTTATGTTCGATCCGGTTGTAAGAGCGGTCTCACCGTCAAAGATCTGAAGCGTGTTCAAATCGTCAACATCCATAGTTGATGATGTGTAGGCTAAAACCTGAATGGATGTAATCCTCAAGTCATCGCCTGAATTTGACGCGTCCAAATTAAAGCGTCCGAGTTCAACAGCGTTTGCTCCAATGATCACGTTTTGCGCGAATAGAGCGCTTGAAGGAGTTACAGTCAAAGCCGAGGCTTTAACGGTCTGCGTGTTAGCAGTAACGTTTGAAGCCGGAGTTGCTGTAATGCTTCTTCCGGTTGTCTGACCTGTGATCGAAGTAATTTTGGTCGCAGGTGTCTGCAATGAAACCGCGATGGTGTCATTGTTTTCCCATCCTGTTGAGCCAAGCTTACCTCTGACTGTGTAGACCTGCGCTCCTGTCGGTACTGTTACCGAGTCAGTAAATGTGATCGAAGTCTTTGTAAAGTCTTTCGGTCCCATTACTGCAGCGCCCGAGGCGTTGTAAACAGTAACGTTTGTAAGTTCAGCAACTTCACCTCCTGCATCGCTGTCAGTTGTCGCAATGTTTAATACGAATGAAGTGAAGGTCATTGGCTCACCCTTGGCTTCGATTGTGAAAGCACCCAAAGCCTGGTTGGTTCCTCCGGCCGTTACGTTTCCAGCAGATACCGAGTTTGATTTCTCAACTCTTAAGGAGCCTGTGCCAACTTCAATCTGTGAAGCGTCATACCAAGGGTTTGTGTCTTGGTGGAATGCGCTGTCATCAGTTCCGGAAGTATCGGTTCCGTTCGCGGGCGTTATGTAATATCCGAAGGTCGCTCCGCGAGCAACAACATCTGTTCTGCGGAAGAGATCAAAGTCAACTGTTCTTCCAGAACCACTATCAACGTCACCCTTCATGTTGAACTCAATGCTGTCGCCTTTCAAAACCGTCAAACCGCCTGCGATTTTGCCAGTGGAATATTTTCCATCAGAAGAAACCACCACATCATAAGATCCGCCTTTTGAGTCGGTCATCTTTAGATTCTTCAAGTCTGAAGAAGCAACTGATCCCGACTGGTTCCAGCGAACCTGCTCAATGATCACGTCTTCACCTGAACCTGCTGTAAATTTAACAGCCGAGAAAACGTATCCAGTGGTTCCGACTTCTTTTGTTACGTTTGTGCGTGGGTCAAGCGCTCCAGTGTCTACTGATACTGAACCGATAGACAATGTCGCGTTGATTGTGTGGCCGGCTCCGACTATTGGAAGCGATCCGGAAACTGTTGCGCCTCCGGCGTCTACTCCGATAACCGAGAGATAACCAACTTCACCTGCGCGCGCGTCGTTTGACGCCGGCATGTTTGCGGCAATGGTCACTTCCTTTGAAGTGCCTCTTGGAATCACAAATGCGTCATTTAATACAGCCTGGTGGTTCGCGTTCAAAGTCTTTGCGACATTTGAAATCTGCGTTCCGTCCTGATCAATGACAACAATTCCAGACAGAGCTGAATCGCTCAATAATCCTGTTCGTTCAACCGTGATGGAATTGACTGTTACGTCACCGTCATTCGCGGCTGTAAGCCTGACTCTTGTGAATGGAACTCTTGCGGCGTTTTCAGGAGCTAAGGAATTTGCAGGCTGTGTGCCTGGATCAACCCTTAATCCTGTTCCAACCGAAGGAATTCCTGTTGGTGTTGGCGTAGGAGTAGGCATAGGACCTCCTGCAGTCAACGCAACATACCTGGCGCGTGATCTTGCGCCGAAGTATCCAGCCACTGGCGCAACGCCGTTAGCTGCCTGCCATGCTGCCACGGCAGATTTTGTTTTTGCACCGAAATAAGTGGACTCGTTTCCAGGAGAACCCGCTCCAGAAACTGAAACTTGAAAGCCAGCTCCGTTTAGGTACTGCTGTAAACATTTAACATCATTTCCAGTCGAACTCATTGTAAGGTCTCGGGTAAAACCGCATGCACCGCCCTCTGTTGTTCCGCTTGAACCGCCTACGGCTGCTCTAGCGGCAACTGCTTTATCAGCAGGGATGATGCCGAGGCTAATCAAGAGCTCAACAAAAGTCGAAAGGTCGCTCGACTGCGCGTGCGCTACGAGCGGAACCGCCATTGAAGCTCCGGAGACGAACAATGCCGTCGACAAGCTCAAGAAAGTTACCGTCACTTTTGACGCGATACCTTTCCTAAATTTTTTACTCATATAATTCAATAATTTCCTAATAAATATTCGCAAAAGCATCTTGATCTTCTGCGAAACTGCGCAAATCTGTTTAACCTCGACCGGCTAAACTATCAGCGCAACCATTAATCATCCGATAAATAACATTCATGAAGGAGTCCGGTAATATGTTCTCCGTATTTAGCGGAAGAAATCGACCAGACCCAAGACTCCAGTAAATTAACTAATTAATATAGGATTTAGCGAAATTCAATTTCGTCCAACCGTTAATATTTTTATGTTAAAGTTCGCTCTTTCAACAAAATAATTCATCGCAACCGACCTCTAGAGGTAAACCATTTATCTTCAGAAATCCATTGCGACAGATCTCAAATCTTTTTGCCCTAAATTAAAACGCGAAAGGCTTATAAAGCCGACTGTTTTCGTACTTATATTATATTTCAATGACTAGTACATTCAAAATAAACTTTGTGGATAACTAAAAAGCCTTATTTGGAGCCATTTTTTAATTTCCAATAATACATTAAATAATAATCCATGCAGGTAAAAAGTCAATGCTTTTTGGGCTTTTTGCGCCCCGGCTTATGCCACGGCGTCTTATGGTTAAGACGTTTTTATGGTTAAAATATAACAGACCATTGACTTTATTAATATCTATTATATCCTATCTCACTAAAAACCCTTAGCCTCCAACGTTTTCTCTATATCTCCTTTTTAGATAATAGAAATATAAATAAAGCAAGACTAGAATAACTACGTTTGGAAAAAAGATTATGGGCCGAGACCAGGGCCAGCCGTCTATCTTAAAGTTAGAAATAGGCCATAAAAATGGGGTTGGAAAGAATTTATACGAATGTGTAAAAATGTCAAAAATAATATGCAAGGGCCAAGCAAGAGATTCTTTAAGCAGTTTTCGGAAAAATAACCAATATATCCCAAAAAACAAAAGAAAAACGATAAAACTGTGGCTTATGTCATATAAAGTTGTTATATAACCGGGCACCAGCGAAACGTCCGGCGGCTCATGGCCAAAATTCGGCCTATCTGCAAAACCAAATAAAATCAGGACAAAAAAGACGCCGAATGAAAAAAATCCGGCATAATGCCGAAAAAGAACGCTTTCCAGAAGCTTATTTTATTTTTTCGGCCAAAGGCAATGCTACCCCATAATCCGTGGGAAACAATATCCATCCCGTTAGAGATAGGAAACGGTGCGTTTCCGTAAATTAGTCGGGTTATTTGAAAAACCTTTTTTGTTTTTCATAATTTTACAAATATGATGCATAAGGCCTTGATCTCTAACGGGATCCATAATCAGGAGAGAAGCGAGCCCCTGTATGTTTTAGTGCTGTAGTAAAGCGCGATAAAGAAAATCAAAGCAAGAAGCTGGTTGGTTAGAAAGAAAAAATCCTTCCAATTCGTATAATAATTAACCGCGTAAAATTCAAAAAAGCCGAAGGCTAAAAGCGATACTAAAAAGTTGAAGAAAATAATAATTTTCTGCTTAGGATTAATAAAACCCGCCAAAAAACCAATTAAAACCATCGCAAAAATCGATCGCCCTGTCCCTAAAAAAAGCAAGAGTCAAAAGCATTATTACGTCCCCAGTAAAAAAGAAACGGCGAACTGTATCGCCGTAATAATGCTTCTTAATATGGCTAAAAACCTCAAATGAAGTATCTTTTGGTTCCATTTCCATATGTCATATTATACAAAATTTTGAAGACAAATACAACAACAAAAACTCCTCAAACTGCCAAAAACAGCCCGCAGCAAAAGCAGTCACTTTCCCGCTATTTTAAGTTTTCAGCTAAGAATTTGAGCGTTTTCTGCCACGCATCTTTTGTTTCATTCGCGGCATAATTTTGGCCCGAAGGATTTGCAAAAGCATGCCCAACTCCCGGATAAATATGAATGCTGTTTTTAATGCCCAGAGCATTTAAGGAATTTCTAAATTCATCCACAGCTTGGACAGAAATTGACGCGTCTTTATCTCCAAAAATGCCCAGCACAGGCCATTTTATTTTACTTAACTTTTGCTGATCGATTACCAAATTGCCGTAATAAACAACTGTTGCATCCAATTTTTCTCCAGACAGGGCAAGACTTAATGCCTGGCCGCCTCCAAAGCACCAGCCCAAAGAGGCGATTTTCCCCGCATTTTTATTCCTTAAATACAAAGCCGCGGCCTTGAGATTTTGTATTGCCCGCTCCTGATTTAATCCTAAAACTTGGCCTCTTGCATCTTCCGAAGTTTTAGCGACTTTTCCATCAAATAAATCAGCCGCTAAAACCTGGTATCCTTCCTTAGCAAGCCCTCTTGCCATATCTTTTATATTGTCATTAAGCCCCCACCATTCTCCGGAAGGAGCTCCTGCTTCCGGCTTTGCGTAAAAACCCTTTACGTTTTCAAAATAAACGACTTCTTCAGCTTTAATCGGCTTATCTCCTTCGCCGTAAAGCATATCCGAATTATTTGTATTCATAATATTTACTTCTCCAAAATTTGTATTTTTATGATGCCTTCCTTAGCGACGTCCTACATTCAATAAGACAAACAATATTCAAGCTCCCTCCCTTCATTTCCGCAGTCAGCGCCCAAAAATTCTCCGTCTATATCGGTTTTTAAGGCCGAATGATTAGGATCAACTAAAATCGCCCTTATTACATATAACTCGCCGTCAGAAGAGACAGTATAGTCATATTGGTGGTCTGAAATTTTTGAAAAACACGGATCATCGGGAAGCTCCGGGACCCATTCCGGCACTAAAATGTGGCGCAAATTTGCCCATCTTTCTAACGGAGTATCCCCTAACACCACAGGATATCCGCTCGCGTTCGCATCTTTGTAATGATTAAGCGCGAGAGAAACCGCCTTCATATCGCTGACTCTTCGCGAATCCGCGCCCTCTTTTCTGGCCGGACTTAGAAATGAATAAAAAAGTATCGCCACAATTGAGGTCAAAATCACTATATTTAAACTTGCGCGGATAAATTTATTTATCAAACTTCCCTTAATCCATTCAAATTTTATAAAAAACGGGAAAGCAAAACGGGACAATACACCTGAAACGAGCGCAAGTAATAGCGAAAAAGAGGCCCACTTTTCAAGACTTGGCGAAGACAAAAAAGCGCTTTCACTTACTCCTTTAATATATTGAAGACTCAAAATGTCGCATGAAAAAGTAGTCTGAATAGGCGAAATAAAAAAGACCAAACCCATTGCCAGCGAATTAATCAGCGCGCCCACAGCGATTAAAAAAAGAGCGGCAAAATGATTTGCTGAAATATTTTCGCCCCCTGTTTCTTTAAATCGGCCCTGGCTCTCTTTAGAAATTCTTCGTTTTTGGATCCAAACTGCAAGAGGCGACAAAATCAAAAAAAGCGAGAGCATCAAGAAAATAGCCGCCAGAAGATACTCAAAAATTTCCAGAATTTTCTCAAGCGCGCCTGAAGATTCTTTTGAAAAAAACTCGAAATTGTTCAAAAAAAGCAGAATTAAATTAAGGACGATCAGAGAAATAGAAACCACGAGACTCGCTTTAAAAATCGTTTTTGCGTAATTTAAAATTTTTTCCATCAACTATTTTCCCCTGACATTTTTAAAATCGCCTCTGCTGCTCCAGGAAGTTCCAAACAGGCCGCTTCATTTTCAATTGACCCTGAAAAATGGCCCATATTATGGAGAATTTGCGACTCTGCGCCTAATTTTTCCTTAAAAATATCGGCAAATTTTATATTTACATGCGGATCATTATCTGAAAAAATCGCGCCAAAATGGCGGGCGCTTTGTCTAATTTTTCCAAAATCAAAAGGTGTTTCAAAAAAACTTTGGACCTCCTTATAGCCGGGATTTTCCGTAAAGCCAGCGACAAACAAAACTCCTCCGATTTGCTCCCCCTTTTTCAAGCCTTCTAAATATCTTAAAATAGCCGCAGACCCGATGCTGTGCCCCACAAGGTATAAATTTTCATCAGGACTTCCGGCTTCTTTTTTCAAAAATTCCACCCATTTGTCCTGCTTTGGATTATCCGTATCCGGAAAAGCAGGCACGCTCACGTCAAAACCCTTTTTTCCAAGCTCGTTTTTCAGCCAAGGATACCAACAATATTCAGGATATCCTTCCCAGCAATGGACAATAACGGCGCGTCTCATATATTTATTTTAATGAATATGCAGGATTAAAAAATGGATAAATAAAAAGAGAAGCCCTTCGCGACGGTCACAAAGGGCTTCTGATTCTGATTAAACAGCCGGAAGATATCATCTCAATAAGGAAAAATTCTTGATGCATCCAGCCTAAGCGAACAAAAGAGTTCTTCTATCCGCTTCACATCCAGCCGATTTTTCATAGCCTCCGGCATAAATGCGATTTTAACCTTCCCTCGTCTTTTCTTGATTCGCCTTCGTGGACGCTTGATATTTGAACTAGCCATTTATTTTCCTCCCTTAAGTCTACTTTCAATTTCAAATAAATTATAACCAATATTTTAATAAATCGAAACTAATTATGATAATATCAAATTATGAAAAATGACTTTGCGCTTGAGGCGATTGAAGACGTAAATCAAAGCGCTAAAAATCAAATCCTCTCTCATTGGAAAATAACATTCTTGCCTTTTGCGGCTCTTTTTATTTTAGGAATTTTCATTGTTAATTATTTGGGGAACGTTTTAATTTTAGGAGTATCTTTTATCTGGGTCATTGGCAGAATTGCGTTAGTCTATTCCCGGGCAAAAGAAGAATTCATGCGGCAATTCGCAAGAGCGAATAATTTTGCTTACATTGGCGCGGGCTTAGTGGAAAAAATGCAGGGAGTTTTATTCACTTACGGCCGCTCGCAATCAATAACGCATCTGATAGAAGGCGCGTACAAAAACCACAAAATCAGCTTCTTTTTTTATTCGTATGTAACAGGCTCGGGGAAACATAAACAAACTCACAATTACAGCGTCGCGGAAATTGAATTCAAGGGCAACTCTCCTGACATTGTGGTCAATTCGAAAGACGACTGGGATATGTCCTCATACACAAGGCCGCATCATAAACAACTTCCGATTGAAAGCGTTTTCGCGGAACGTTTTGCAATTTTCGCGCCGACAGATTTTGAAATTGAAACGCTTGAATTATTCACGCCCGATGTTCTGTCAGAATTAATAAAGCGCGCAACAGGATATAATCTCGAATTTATAAATAACAAACTGTATATTTTCAAAAATAAAGACATCGGCACAAAAATCGAGCTTAAAAAATTTCTGGATTTAGCCACGTATCTAATCTCCGCGCTTGGCGATAAAATTTTTAGGCTACATGACGACGTCATGGCGATGAAAGAAACTCTCGCGCAAAATTAGCGTCCCTCTGCCCTAAACTAAGTTTGGGGTCTTGAGACTTTTAATTTTATACAAAAACCAAAACGCGAATATTTGGAAAAAAACCATTGAAAACATGGCCCAGCGATATCCGCCGATTCCTAAAATAACGACCCACACGGCTGGACCCAAGATTGTCGACGCGCGCTCGCATACAGTATAAATTCCAAAAATATAATTCAACATATTTTTCGGCACGAGTTCGATCAAAAGCTGCCTTGAAATGGCGTATGTTCCGCCGATAAATACCCCGGCCAAAGTTCCAAAAACAAAAAACAAAGTATAATTTGTAATCCACGCGACTGCCGGAATAATAATTATCCACGCCGCGAGATTATATAAAAGCGCTTTTTTGGATCCAATTTTGTCAGACGTGAACCCCCAAAGAAGCGCTCCCAGGCCCGCGGAAATTATTATGAAAAGCGCCAAAATGCTTACATTAGTATCAGTCACCGGAAATAATTTTGAAGTATAAATCGTAAAATTATTAAGCATTGTCAAAATGGCATCGGAGAAAAGAAAATAAGAAAGCATAAAAAATAAAACGCCGGGGATTACAAAAACGGAACGCATCAAAGTAACCTGCCCCATTGCTGGATTTGGCAAATTATTTGGTTTTTCATAAATTTCTTTTTTCAGCATCAGTGGCAAAGAAAGCAAAATAAAGAATATCGTTGAAGGAATTAAAGGAGCGATTAAAAAAGGAACTCCGAGAGAAATTTGTCCGGAAATAAGCGGAAGCGCAGTGGCAATTCCTACAATCTGTCCGAGATAATTTCCCAAAAAACCTATTCCCGAAATTCTGCCTTTATTTTCTGAAGTTGAAATATTATCAAGAAGCGGAGTGTAAAAAACAAAAGAAAGCTGATAGAAAAAATTGCCAAGCCCGAAAAATAGCGCCGAGAAATAAATATTGAAATTTAAAACCGCGCTTATAATTGCAAATACATAAAAAATAAAACAGCCGATTGTTGAAAGAGTGAGGTACCTCCTCTCGCGATTATACATGTCAGCGCGTGATCCAAGCCACGGGCCAAAAATTAGAAGTCCGATTGATCCCAGAATAAAAGTCGCATTATACCAAAGATCCGAAAGTCCCCTATCAACAACAAGCCATTTGGAAAAATAAAGAGTAAAAGTTATAAAAACAAAGGAATTCGCAAAATCGTAAAGAGACCAGATAAAAATGTTCTTTTTTGAGATCACGCTTATTTCTATTTAGGCTGGCGATGGAACCGCCATGATTTAATTACAATAATGAAAATGGAAATTACCACAAAAAGTCCGGCGGTAAACCATGTCGCCAATTCACTATCAAAACCACTGCTAGCCCAACTGCCACTGCCAGGTGAAATTACTGTAGAAAGAATAAAAAGAAACGCTATTGGTAAGTAATATTTAGCAAATTTGAACCATGAATTAAATATCTGATCGTCTGAAAAATAAAAGACCCAAGACAAAATAAAAAGAGCAACTGAATAAAGCCCAATAGGCACACCCGCGCCTTCTTGTATATCATAACAAGACCCGGGCAAGCCCTTACCAAATTTACAAAAATCAGCAAAAAATAATCCAACCACAATTCCCAAAATTGATAAAATTAGCAGTTTTCTTTTAGTAATAAGCATGACCTCATTCTACAACGCCTTCCCTTATTTTTTCCACTATTTCAATTAACTCCTTAGCTTCCTCCGAACTCAATACACCTTTCTTCTTAAATTTCTTAATTTCTTCGATTATTTGTAAAAAGGCCTTTTTTGTTTTAATTTTTTTCTTATATTCCTTCTTGTATTCCTTTTCCAAAATTTTCTCGAGTTTTTCAACTTTTTTAAGCAGTTTTTCCTCATTTTTATCAGAAAGTCCGAGCGTTTTTATAACGCCTTTTAAAATTGCGATCAACTCTTGAGGCGTTACCCCCTCTCCGGAAGAAATTTCCGTGTCAATTGCTCCATCTCCATCAACATCCATCTGAAGTGACGTGGACTGGAAAATTGTTTTAATATCCATTTGCAAAGTCGAGCTCGCTGTTACAGGAATATCTTTAAAAGTTGTGCTCGCAATTATTTCATCGCCCAATGTTTCATTTATATCAAATGTAAAAGTGCCGAGTTCTTTTCCAATGAGCTGAACCGTGGTAGTCGCAATGCCATCAGAGCCTGCGTATTTTGTCTCGCCGTATTCCAAATAATACGAATTCGGCAACTCGGCTTCATAAGCTATCAAGTCAGAGTTAGGCAAAGGATTAGAAATTAATCCAGCGTGATTTCCTTCTGCATCGTAAAGATGAATATCAACCGGAGAGTGAATAATATAATCAAGAGAAGTCATAGTATCATTTAATTGAGGTATTGTAGGAGTAAGATGTTCAGTCAGATCTCTATTCTCCAAAATTAAATTTTTAATAAATGCCCGCAAGGGATTAATCTCTAAAATGCTCATATGATCGCGACTTCTAGTAAATCCTTCTCTTATTATAATTTCTAATATTCACATAATACCTCTCCACATTGGGAGTTGATGTGCTCATTGCCACCGCGCTCGGCAAAACAACCGTCCCGTCTCCTTCGTGAGTTTTTAAAATATCCCTGTCCAAAGTTGATAAAGACGCGCAAAATTTAATCCCCCATCCTGCAATCTGAATTACTTCTATATTCTCCGGGGCAGTCCAATTATCAATATCATCGTGCTTTAATTTTGCGCCTGAAAGAAAATAAGGCTTCAAAACATTCAGCGATTCCTCATCATTTGCCGCAGGTTCAAATCGTCCTGTTCCCGACTGCGGATCGCCCAGCAAAAAGTCTTGAAGCTCCTCAAAGGTATCTATTTTCTCGCCGTATAAATTCCGAAAATCATAAGCGTCCGAAGAGTTCTCATTAAATTCAACAATGGGACTCTCTACAAAATCAAAATATCTTTCCGAAGGCAAGAGATTATACGCGCTCTTCATATTTTCAACAAGTTCTCGCGCTCTCTCTTCATCAACTATAAAACCCCAATCTACCGGCCCGACATTCGCGCCAAGCTGGGGCTCATCCCCGTGCAAAAGCCCTTCAACTGCCGCAGGAGTACCGATTTGCGGAACCGCGACAAGAATCACCTTGTCAATTTTATCCAAAAGCCAATGGTACGGATGGGTTTCGTCCTCAATCTCTTTAAGCAGATATTTTGCGAGAAGACCTCCGTTTGAATGCGCAATAATTGTTAATTTTCCGGAATTTGATGATTTCGCAAGCCTCGCCAATTCTTCAAAAATATAGGGCGTTGAAGTCGCCTCAATATATGAAATATTTTCAAGACCTCCCGCGGACCCGACAACCTTTCCTCCGGCCAAAATCTCCTCCAAATCAAATCTCCAGTCATAAGGCAGAGCTTTCCACTCATTTATAATACCTGCGCCCACGACTTCCATATCCATAAACTCCTCAAATTTTTTATAAACATTATATCCATTTATGATTTGCGGGGATTCGTCAATTATACCTCGCGCGTAAACATCGGAATGGCTCCATTATTAACCTCCATCGCGTTTGCAAGCGCCCCGATTTTTAAATTTACAAACTCGGGCGCGTCATTATCAGAATCCGTATACCGAACCGTGAACGTAAAAAAAGTTTTGTCCGGGTAGCCTTTTTCCGGATTTACAAAACCCAATTCAAGCAAAGGCGCCACGTTATTCGCGTCATTTTGCAAATAAAATTCGAGAAAAGAATAAGCTTTCGGAGGCACCCCTTCCGTTCCGCCGCTTTGAAACCAGCGCAACTCGTAATCTTCAAAAGACCTTCCAACCCATTTGGGATCTCTTTCCGCAATCATCGCCGTATATACTGAAGAGGTGGCCTCATATAACTGCGGGATCTCATATGAAATAGCATTAACATAAGGATCTTCTCGAATCTCCCAGTGATTCAAAATCATATTGTAATTTTTTCCTTCGGACAATTCTCCGCCCTCAATATCTCCAAATCGGCCTCTAAAAAAGCGCAAGTATTCCGCGATCCCACCAAACATCTCTCGGCCACGGGAAAAAATAAGACAAGTAGGGAAGGCCTGAAAAATCTTTTGAGTTAACAGTTACTCCGCTTTCAATATCTACGTGGGCGAAGATAAGATGGTCAAGCGCCGACAAATTTTCAACTGTATCCTCGGCAATATAATTGAATTTTAAAATTGCATAACGCAAAGGAGCTCGTCCTGAAATCCCTCAGGAAATAAACCAATCTACAATGTCATTATGCATATCGCCGTTTGATTCAGCGATTAAAAAAGTATATTCTCCCGACGGCGTATCAATATCCGCGACAGGCATATTTAACTCTTTGTATATAGTCCATGTCCCGGCGTCCCAACCTTCATAATTCGACGCGTAATCAGATCCGGAAACATTGCCGATGGTATTTCCAAATGATCCGCGAAAAATTCCCATAAAACCGCTTAAGTAAGGTACGGAATTGGGCCAATTAAAATTAAATGCCCATAAGTTATTAATATTTTGAAAAGCAGTTCTTGTTACAGTGTCGCCGTCGTAAATCGTTAAATAACCCCAGTGGGTCACATAATTAATCTGCGGCTCTGAAGCAAAAGCGGCGCTTGGAAACCAAAACGCCGCGCAAATAACAAACAAACCAAAAAATTTTACAAACACCTTTCCTGAAATTTTAGAATAATTGAAAAACATCGAGCGTAAAGCTCTTTTGTTTCCCCAATTTTGATTATATTAAACTCTTAATTTTTTTGAAAGACTTTAAGGTGAATAAAATGGAAAATCCTTGTCCAAAAAAACGTAATAAAAGTCAATTTTTTATCGCCGAGCAGTGTCTAGTCCTAAATCGAAATCCCCCACCAGTTTTTGGCCAAAAGGCCGATGGAATAAGAAATTCCAACCGCCGCCGCTATAATCAAAAGATTCATTAAAACGCGCCTCATTATTCTCATGCCGGATAAAAAAGAAAGGACAAAAGAAACCAAAATAATCGCGATGCCCGATACAACAATAGAAGACCAAACATTTTTCGCGCCAAGCAGAACCGGAAAAATCGGCGTCATTGCTCCAATAAAATAGCTTATGCCGACGATAACCGCGGATCGAAAAGGCATTTCTCTTATTTCGTGCTTCGCGCGCGTGCCCGCTAAAAAATCTTTTTTCTCATGCTCTGTTCGCGATATTTCTTCGGCTGAACTTGAAGACGCAAAACCCCCAGCGGCCATGGAAATCGCGCCCGCCACCGCAACTGTGAAACCGGCGATCAATACGGAAGCCGCATCCTGAAACGCGGCAAAAAATCCGCTGACCGCTCCCAAAATTTCAACAGACCCATCATTAAACCCCAAAAAAATGTTCCTGATCCGTTCGGGATTAATTTTTCTTTCCGCTATCTTGGCGACAATTTTATCTTCGTGCTCGAACTCATCAATAAGAATCGCCTTTGTCGCCTCTCCCAAAGAAGTTCCCTGATGAGCTTCCCACAACGACAGATATTTTCTTACCCCGTAAACTTCGATTGCCTCCAAAATCAAATGGATCGCCGTGACGCCAAAAATTCTGCAAATAAAAACTAAAATGGCGAGCTTTATCCTCCTTACAAAATCCAGTTCATTAATTTTAAGATTGAAAAAATTCTGCCAATGCGCGAGATGTTTTTCCTCAATGGGAATCAACATGCCTAAAATCGGGCGGACGTTTTGATCCGCGACCATGTAGAGCCTGCGATAAAGCGTTAAATCAAAAAGCTCATCAAGCACGAGCAGTTTTGCAAGTTTTTGTTGATTATTGTTGTTCATAAATCTTTGGTAAATTAAAAATGAATTTTTTATTGTTCATTTAATTTTTTGCTATTTTTCTTAATTAAACCACCAAAACTTATTTTTAAATAATCGTCCACGTCCAGTCCGTAAATTTTATATATTTGATTCACCGAACAAACTTTTTTAGCTTCAGGGTTAAGATTCAAAAGCCTCGCGGCGTTGTCTATTTCATCCCAACTTGGCCCTTCAATTTCAAGAAGGGTCGGGATCGAAGGCCACGTATCAATATCAAAAGTTATCTCCCCCTTTTGCCAGCGCGAACGCTTTTTCTCCGCTTCATGTTTTTCAACCATTCCGATTTTTTTTAAAAAATGCGCGGTCTCTTCATAACTTGAAACTTCAAGTTCTATCTCCTCCATCCCCTCGTCATTCGTACTTCCGTCCTGCGAAGTTACGCCGAGACGCTTTTTAAAAGCCAGAATAATTTTATCCCCTTCGTCGCGAAGCCTGATCCAGCTGTTGTCTTTATCGAGCCTTAAATCAGGATAATCATAGGAAGAGTGGCGATAAAAAATATCGCCTGTTTTTTCCGCTCCAATAGCGCGAAGCTCTTTCTCAATTTCTTCTTTATTTATATCAAGATATACGGCCTCTATTTCTTCCCGCTTTTCCATATTTGGAAATGTAAGTTATTAAATATTAACTTTTTTAACGAATTAAAACAATAATTGTTTATACATAGCTGAAATGTTATTGTGTAATTCATGCCTGGAAATCCTAAAAAATACAGCCGCCCAATGGCGGTGCTTCGGGTATATATGAGACACGCCGTAAGGCATCCGGTGCTTTTGATTTTAATGATACTCGGCACAATTGGCATACAAACAGCCGACCTAACTGTTCCGGTTTATTTAAAGCGGTTTTTCAACGTGCTCGCTTTGCAAAATTCCACGAGCGCGGCATATGAATCTTTAATTTCGATCATACTCTCCATCGGAATGATTTCTTTTTTTGGATGGATATCAAGAAGAATCCATATCTTCAGCCTAATGTACATAGAATCCAAAGTAATGGCCGAGCTAATGGAAAGCGCGTTCGATTATCTGCTTAGGCATTCGCACCGCTTCTTTATTTCCCAATTCACCGGCACCCTTACAAGAAGAGTCTCAAAATTCTCGCATGCTTTCGAAACCATACTCGACTCGATCATCATGAATTTCTTCCCGACCACAATCTTTGTTGCTGGCGCTATAAGTATAGTTTATTTAAGAAATCATACGCTCGGATTGATTCTTGCGGCCTGGGCAATTTTTATTGTAGCTTTTCAGATCTATGTCTCGCGCCTTCGTCAGCCCTTGCGAGTGGCGAGCGCCGAAGAAGACAGCAGGGTCGCAGGAGCTCTTTCCGACGCGATCACAAACCAAAATACCATAGCTCTTTTTAGTGGCAACAAATTTGAAGGAAAAAGATTTAGCGACGCGGTAAATATCTGGCGCAAGGTCGCGATGCGCGCATGGACCGCCGATGAATATATCTGGAGCGCCCTAGGCATACTTATGGTGGGGCTTAATATCGGGATACTTTATGGCGCCATCAAATTTTGGCAAAGAGGTCTTCTTACCATAGGCGATTTTGTGATGATACAAATTTATCTAATGGGAACTTTCGAAAAGGTTATAGGCATAAACAGAGAATTGAGGCGAGTTTACAGCGCGTTCGCGGACGCAACAGAAATGATTGAAATTCTTAATGCTCCGTATGACGTAAAAGACATACCCGCCGCGAAAACTCTCATGATCGGCAAATGCGAAATAGAATTTAGAAATGTGCAATTTTATTTCAACCAGACGAGGCCAATATTGAAAAATTTTAACCTGCTCATAGCGAGCGGAGAAAAAATCGCGTTAGTCGGCCATTCCGGAGCTGGAAAATCCACCATATCCAAACTTCTCCTGCGGCTCTATGACGTCTCATCCGGAAAAATCGAGATCGACGGGCAAAATGTTTCAAAAATAACGCAGGATAGTCTTCACGAAGCCATAGCCTTCGTGCCTCAAGAGCCGATTCTTTTTCACCGAACGCTCATGGAAAATATCAGATACGGACAGCGCGACGCGTCTGATGAAGATGTTTTGGAGGCCGCTAAAAAAGCGCACGCTCACGAATTTATTTCAAAACTTCCCGAAGGATACAGAACCTTTGTGGGAGAGCGCGGAGTAAAATTGTCAGGTGGAGAAAGACAGCGCGTCGCGATCGCAAGAGCCATTTTGAAAAACGCGCCCATCCTTCTGCTCGACGAAGCCACTTCAAGCCTTGATTCCGAATCAGAAGCGCTTATTCAGGACGCCCTACAAACTCTAATGCTTGGAAAAACGGTAATCGTCATCGCGCATAGGCTTTCAACTATCATGAAAATGGATCGCATTATTGTGATTGAAAACGGGAAAATAGCCGCCGAAGGAACACACTCGGAGTTGATCGCAGAAGGCGGGCTTTACCAAAAACTCTGGTCTATTCAAGCCGGCGGATTTTTGACGGAGGAACCAGAGATTGAGCCTGAAAAAGAAAACGGGGAAGAAGATATAAAACTTGAAGAAGAAAAAGAAGAAATTATCGCTGGAGATACAAAATAAATACGCGACCGTAAAACCAATCGCGCGTTTGTAAACATCTCGTTAATTTGCGATAATTTAATTATGCAGGATAAATTTAACTCAAAAGGAATTTTTCTCTCTTTCGCAGCTGCCATTATCAGTGGTTTTGCGGTTTTTATGAATAAATTCGGCGTGGACTTGTGGCAAAACTCTTCAATCTATACAAGCGCCAAAAACTTAACCGCGGCCTTGTTTCTTGTTTGCGCGTTTCTTTTGTTTAAAAAAATGCCCGAACTTTCCGGACTTACTAAAAAAACATGGATGAAGCTGATAACAATCGGAATTATCGGCGGGTCTGTCCCCTTCCTCTTATTTTTCAGAGGGCTTTTATTGATTCCAGCGACTGAAGCGGCTTTTATACAAAAAACCATGTTTATCTGGGTCGCGATTTTTTCCTACGCCCTGCTTAAAGAAAAACTTGGAAAAATCCAGCTAGCCGCTCTCGCGATACTTTCCGCAGGAATTTATTTTTTAGGAGCGCCCGCGAAATGGGAATTCGGCACCGGAGCAATTATGGTTTTTGCCGCCACTCTTTTATGGGCCGCAGAAAATATGACTGCAAAAACTGTTTTAAAAGAAATTTCTTCTGTTACAGCCGCCCTTGCCAGAATGTTTTTTGGAGCTTTAGCGCTTTTAAGTTATTTATTTCTAACCGGAGAGATGTCTGGCCTGATCGAATCATCGTTTAACCAATGGAAATGGGCATTTATAACAGGCGCTGTATTATTCGCATATGTCTGGTGCTGGTACGGGGCTTTAAAATACGCACCGGCTTCAGTAGTCTCGTCAATTCTTGTTCTTGCCGCTCCCATAACCGCCATAATCGAAAATTTATATTCAAAAGGAGTTTTTCCGACAAATATAATGTTGCCGATTTTCATCATCTCGATTGGCGCTATTCTTATTTCTGGCATTTTCAACAATCTAAAAGTGCACGGCCTTCATGCCCAAATTGATCCTGCAAAATGATTTTCTAGAAAATATGGAGACAAACCTGATGGAGGGCCTCGTTAAATGTAGCCGTTATGCATTCGGACCGAATCGCCTGCACTACTGTGGCCCTGACGCAAATAAAGAAATTTACGATTACATCGCCGACAATAAAAGCGATCTTGGTTTAAAAAAACTTCTCGAACAATTCGAGACGATGTATCCATATTTGCGGCGCATCGCCGAATCAAACGGGATTCGGGACCCTTTTGATATCCGCGTAGTTGAAGCCTACTGGATCGGAAATAGACTTCTTGAAAATGTCACACAAAAAGAACTCTTCAGGCATTTATCTGAAGTGCACAATTTAAAGAAAAAATTAAACGCGAAATCTTTTTCCCGTCTTTCCGATATTCTTGAAAGTGGCGGAATTCCCCATCACTCTTTTCATGTTTTCGCGATCTGGAAGAGAACCGGGCATGAAGAAAAAGAGCACACCATTGAAAGCATTGACTCATGCAGAATCAGCTGGGGCCGCGTTATGGAAGTAAGCGGACCTACAGTAACTGTTGAAAGAAAACAGCTTGTCATTTTAAATAATAAGCTTGCCTTTTCCGAACCACAAAATCAAAGATTCACGCGCACACTCGATGCGTCAGACGACATCGAAGGAATTGAGTCGGGAAACATAGTCACGATCCATTGGGGAGTTTTGTGCGAGGCGATAAATGAAACAAAAGTTAAAATGCTAGAGCGCTACACGCTTCAAAGTATGAATCTTGTAAATCGGATGTTGTGAATTATGAAAATTTTTGTTTTTGGAAATCCGGAATTTGAAGAAGATAACTTGCCGCTTAAAATTCTGCCTTTACTTAAAAAAAAGTTCCCAGAGATCGACTTTGAAATAAAAGATCCGAACGAGGAATGGGGGAACGAAGAGAACATCACCGCGATTGACACGGTTTTAGGAATAAACGACGTTACGATTTTTAAAAACCTCTCTGAATTTAAAAAGGCCCCGCGATTCGGCATGCATGATTTTGACGCGCTTGCCAACATTCTTCATCTTCAAAAAATCGGGAAAATAAAAAAAACCGTCGTCATCGGCCTTCCCAAAGCGCTTCCTGAAAAAGAAGCGCTTGAAAAAATTTCACAAATTCTCAACTCCAATTCACTTTAAGAAAATGCGCGGCACAGCTCATACAAGGGTCATACGCGCGGATCAGTTTTTCAATTTCAAACTGAATCTGGTCCTGGGTCATGGCCGGCAAAAGCCTTTCAACCATTTCATAAATATCCTCCTCGATATTTATTTGATTCTGGCCAGTCGGCACAATCACCTCTCCGCTTTTTACGGTTCCATTAGACTCTAATTTATACATGTGATAAAGCGTGCCGCGCGGCGCCTCAACAACGCCAACGCCCACAGCGTCGCGAGCTGATTTTTTTATAATTTCTTCAGGTCTAAACTTATTTGTTTTTAGAACTTCAAGCGCGTGATCAAGGCAGTGTAAAATTTCTATTGCCTGCGCGAGATTGGTCTTAAAAATATCTGTGGATGAAAACGACTCAAGAATTTTACTTAAAGATTTTTTAGTATTGGAATGTAGGAGCTCCTTCGCAAGATTCATCCTCGAAAGCGCTCCAACCATATAAGACCCGCGCTCGTGCTTATAAGCTGACGCCTGCGAATACGGAAGAACAACTCTTTCAAGATGATCGCGATAGTCGTCTTCTTCAATCGCCTCTCCTTCGCTTGAAATTATTTTCCCATCAATAAAACCATACTTATCTTTTGGCACGAGCGCCATAAAATGCGTTTTTCGATCAAAACTAAAAGGACATTTAGAAAAAACTTCAATGAGCCGAAGAACAGCCGGACGCGCGGCTTCCAATTTTTGGATCACCTCTCGAGTCCCCTTCTCATCCGGAAAATGATTGAAACCTCCAACAACCGGATATTGCGCGTGAACACTTCTTCCAGCAACCAAAGTCGCGAGATGGTTTCCGGCGGCTTTTATTTCAAAAGCATCATGAAGCATCTGATTTTCAAACGGTATATTCTCATCAAAATCCAAAAATGCGTCTTTTTGGACAAGATCAGGCATCACAAACATATAAAGATGAAGAGCATGATCGCGAATGATAAGTCCGTCCATCGTAAGATCGCGTAAAATCTTCGTCTGCTCCGTAGGCTCGATCTGAAGCGCATGTTCTGCCGCTTCTATGCTCGCAAGTATGTGCGCGTTTGAACACGTCCCGCAAATTCTCGCGAGAAGTTGCGGAAGCGCGATAATTGGTTTTCCTTCAAGCGCTTTGGTAAAAAAACGCTTAAACTCGGTAATTTTAAATTCAACGCGCTCGACTTTGCCGTCTTTAACCTTGACTTCAAGCTGGGCCGAACCTTCAACTTTTGTCAGCTCATCAAGTTTTAAATCAAATGTGTGCATAAATTTATGCGGCCCCAGCTTTCAATTCTCGGACGAGCGAATCAACCGCAGTAAGAAATACCGAAGGCTCAATGGGGCATCCGGGAATTTCCGCGTCTACGTTTACGACATCCCTTACCTTCTGAACTTTTGGCAAAGCTGAAAAGCGCGCGACAAGAAATTCAATTTCCTGCTTCTGCTCGGCGGAAAAATAATTTCGCTGGCCCGCTGGCATTCCCACGACAGCGCAAGCGCCCACCGCGACGAGCTTCTTCGATTTACCACGTATTTCCTTGAGCCTTTCGGCATGCCACTCTGATGCTATCGCTCCTTCAATAAAAGCGATGTCAAGCTCGTCGAGAATGTTCTCGGACTTCAAAACCCGCGCATGCCTGAATTCAAATATTTTTTTCCAATCCTGCCAATGATCATTCATTATCTCCGTCAAAATAACCGTATTGTCCTCACAGCAAGAGAAAGAAAACCATCCAATTTTTATTTTTTTATCCATTTACTAATTTTTTCAAATCAAAATTTAAATCACTAAGTTCGCTCTCTCGACTCTCCACTTTAATATTTTTTTCAATAATCTTAGAAATTGACGCAAGTTCCTGGGTCCTGTTTATCAATGTGGCGCCCACAACTTCGCTGTCTTTTAATATTATCCTAGCATAACTTCCTTTTTCGTCAGGGCCTCTTTGGATAATCTTACGCCCATCAATAGGGCGGACATCTCCCACAAAGGCAATCGAAACTCCAAATCCAATTGTTGTATAAAATGATACCAGCTTAAAAGACTCTATTTGGCCAGTCATGTTAAAACCGGCCCTTCTTCCCTGCATCTGGGCATTTACCCAATTTCCAAGCTGCACATCTTCTTCAAGTATCGAATCTTTAAATTCCGCGGCGTCGCCGGCGGCCCAAACATCCTGCGCGTTTGTTTCAAGATACTCGTTGGCAAGAATTCCCCGATTTACGGCGACTCCAGCGCTCTTAATCCAATTAATTGAAGGAGTAAGCCCAATCCCGACAACAACCATGTCACAAGCTAATTCTTCGCCTGTTTTTAAAATAGCGCTTTTCGCGCCCTCGCCACCTTTTATTTCTGCAACTTCGGAATTGCGAAAAATTTTAACCCCTCCTTTTTCAAGCGCTTTTTCAATAAGCTCGCCCGAAATTCTATCAAGAAGAGGCTCCCAGTAATACGACTCGCGAAGGATCAGCGTAACTTCAATTCCGGCAAGCCGGAGCATATCGCACATCTCAAAACTGACAAAGCCCCCGCCGATGCAAAAAGCTTTCTTTGCAGATTTAACCGCTCCAATAATATTTCGCGCATCCGTAAGAGTACGAAGATAAAAAATCCCTTTTTTGTCGCCTCCCGAGATTTCCCATTTTCTAGGATAACCTCCCGGGGCAAGCAAAAGTTTTTCGTACCCAATGGCCGATCCATCATCTAATAAGACCTTTTTAGAAGCGAGGTCAAGGGAAACGGCCTTTTTTTGAGCCAAAAGGCTTATGCTGTTTTGTTCATACCAAGAGCTATCCTTAAGCCAAATCTGGTCAAAAGGAATCCGCTCTAAAAAAAAGTTAGGCTTGGATAAAAGAATTCTCGAATAAAGCCTGTCGGGCTCATCAGTAACTATGGCGATGGTCCCGCTCTTATCGTTTTGCCTGATAACTTCAGCCGCGCTTGTTCCGGCGATTCCCCCGCCAACAATCAGATATTTATATTCGCTCATTAATCCCTTTCTTGAGTCTTTAATCTTTTATCCTTTATCCTTAATCCTTTTTATACTACGGACAGACCTGCTCCCCAGTTTCATCGTATAGAAAAATGGCCTTTGTCGGACACGACTGGGCAGCAAGAAGCAATGTTCCATCATCAATCCCTGCGTCTTCAAGATCTTCTTTCCCAGCCGGCCCTGAATTTTTTGAGCCGTCTTTTAATTTCAAAACGCCCTTATTCTCCGCGTCCAATTCAAAAACCGAAGCCGCGGCAATAACACAGCTCGCCGCCCCAATACACAAATCCCTTCTTACAACTACTTTCTTGATCATAAAAATAAAATATTAATTGCTGTGGTTTATAATAACACCTTCATTGCTTTTTTAAACTGGAAATTATTTCAGCAAGCTTATCCCAGCGCTTGAATTCGTTATTTCTGAAAAAAGGCACGCGGTGAGTCATTTTTAACCCGAATATTCTCTCCCCTTTTTTAGAAGGCAGGATATTGGCGCCCAAAGAACCCGCACGCTCTGTCACGCGCCTGTCATATTGTCGTTTTCTATCCATGCTGAACATCAAAGGATCATAAACTCCGACTGTCTCGCTGACTTTAATTTTTTCCGGCAAAGGCGACCCCGACATAACCGCTTTCTTCAACGCCCCAAGCCCTTCTGTCTTCCGCTTTATCTGGCTCTGGTCCATGCGCGGCCTGATATTTTCCGGCAACACTCTGTACATTTTATCGAAAAATTCTCCCTGTCCTAAAATAACCTTTCTTACTCCATGTTCGGTTGCAAATTGATAAATACCTTCTGCCACAAACCCCAATGGCACCTGCAGCTTTCTTAAAAAAGACTCGTTCAAAGCTGCGGGGACATACATATTCAAAGCAAGTTTTGGCAAATCTCCTCTGCCCGTTTCCTGCGTTACTTTATTTTCCTGAATAAGAAGCGCGGCCGTTTCGGCAGCCATGCTCGCGCCCATTGATACTCCCTTAAAGGTAATACTTGCATTTTTTTCTTTCTCATCCAATTTCGAAAGCTCGCTCGAGACACATTCAGCGTAAAGCTTACCAATCGCTTCAAACGGCTTTTCCTTAAACTGGAGAGAAAAATTCTCTTCCATATTTCCTAATTCGTTTGTCGGTGAACCTAAAGTATATATTTTGTAATCTTCAAGCTCTTTGCCGTTTTTTAATGATTCGATAGCCCGGGGAAGTAATTTTATTGCTTGATGAATCGCAAACTCTGCGTACGCGAACTGGCTTCCTCCGCGCAAACTGGAAAAAGAACTCATAATAAATTCCATTTTTTGCGTCTCTCTTTTCCCCTCGTCTCTTTCTTCATCCTTTTTTTCTGCTAAGATTTGAACCTCGGACAAATTTTCATAATGTAAAAATATCTCCGCCGCAAGCTCTTTTACGCTTACAACAGTGAAGGGGAATTCAGCGCCTAGCGCCTCAGATTTAAAAATGCGAGTATTCTTCAATTCCTGATCAAGAAAAGTATAAACTACGTCCTGCATAATCTCGATAGTTTTTTGCTCTTTTCCTTCAATCGCGCGATAGTGTTCGAGGAAACCGTCGCCCATTGGAAAAACATCCATCAAATGCGGTTTTTTCTCGGTTTCTATTTGCGCGGGAGATTGCGGTTCAAATCTTTCAGCCATAAAAATACCATTATCCGGTACTTTTACTTTACTTCGCATTACGAAACTTGTCGAAGGCGCATATTTTGGAGAGACTTGCGCAGTGCGACGGTACGAGCATGAGGCAAAAATTCAGCAGAATTTTATGCTGGGCTCTCCAAGATGTGCGCCGAGAAAGAGTTTCGTAATTAACAGTTACTTTAGATAAAAATTAAAAAAATGAAAATGCCTTAAATCCCCTTTGAAAGCGGGACTATTTCATACCCACGGGATTTAATTTGCCGGATAACGTCATCAAGAATTCTTCCGGTTATATTGTCGCCGATATGCATCATAAAAATTGTGCCGGGTTTTAAGTTTGAAAAAATTCTTTCTTTGGTCTGGGCATCGGTAAAACCCCCCTCCTCTTTCCAATCAAACGCATCAACCGTCCAATAAATCGACTGATAGCCTTCTTTCGCAGCTAACTCGCGAACGTGAATATTCCGCGCGCCAAAAGGTGGGCGAAAAAAGGGTTTTGTTGATTTGCCTGTTAAATTGCGAATAATATTTTCTGATTTTCTAAATTCTTCAGAAATTTGCGCATCGGATATTGTCGTAAGATCAGGATGAGAATAAGTGTGGTTGAAAATTTCATGCCCTTCGTTCGCGATTCTCTTAACAAGCGCGGGATTTAATTCAGCCCATCTTCCTGTTAGAAAAAAAGTCGCCTTAATATTGTTATTTTTTAAAGTTTGCAAAATAAGATCGGCGGAATGCGTTCCCGCCCCTCCGTCAAAAGTAAATATCACCTGTTTTTTTGTTTGATTTCCCCAAACAATTTCCGGTTTAATTTCAAACTCTTCGGGCGGATTTGCGGGCGTAACTTCGTTTTTTGGCGGTTCATCATTATTTGAATTTGTATTTGTTGCAGTTGGAGCAGTTGAAGGAGTTGGCGTTGGCGCCGCGTCGTCGTTAAAATTTTCTGAAATCTGGCTATTCCCGCGCTCGTCAATATTGATCGCCAAAATTACCCCGCCTAATGCGGCGAGCAAAATTCCCAAAATAATTAAAATTGAAAATTTTGGTTCCAAGTATAAGAGCTGACGTTTGAGGGCCGACGAAGTTACGACCTGTTAAAGTCGCACGCGAGGAACAATAGTCCCCGCATAATTAATAGCGATGATTTTTCCATGAGAACGAATAAACTTTACTGTCTCGCCAAGCGGACCAGATGAACGGACTTTCTCCAAAACAAATTTATCCTTGCCGATTCTTTGAAGTTCATCATTATTCTCCGGCGCTCCCCAATTATCCGGATATACGCCGATTAATCGATCACCTCCATTAATGATATCGAGCGTACTCCAAATATCCTCAAATCTGCCCTGATATTCATCAAATTTCCGCGCTGACGAAGTAAATTTAATTTTCTCGAAAAATTGCAGAATTTTAATAATTCCATTCACAATCCACGGCCCATCCAGAGAATTTCTCAAAAACACCAGCGTAATTTTATTGTCCACATCAATTAAAGTTCTGGTAATAAATCCCGGATATCCGCCTGTATGACCGACATAATATTTAGGGCCTATTTTTTGGCGCGAGCACCCCAAGCCATATTGATAATCTTTATTATTTTTATCAATAATCCAGTGCATGCGCGTTATATCGCACTTGGATTTTTCGGAAAGTATGGGAGTTTTCTGATAAAAAATTCTGGTAAATTTACATAAGTCTGCGGCAGTAGCATATACGCCCGTGGCGGGTGCCATCGCATTGGTGGAAGAATTTTTTAAAGGTTTTCGCAATAGTTTTATATTCACTCTGCCGTAACCCACGGCGAAACGTGAAAATTTAACATCAGGACTCACATCCGCTCCTGAGTTACGCATGCCCAGAGGCCCAAAAATATTTTTCTCTAGATATTCGGAATACGAAAGTCCGCTTACTTCTTCAATCAAAAGACCCAACAAAGAAAAACCGACGTTGGAATATTTAAAACGGCGATTCGGTCTATAAACTAATTTTGTTGATTTTAAAATTTTTATCAAATCCTTTTTTTTGGGAAAAGGCCTTTCAAATGTCCAATAACTGCCATCTTCTCCATCCCGAATAATTCCAGCCGCATGCTCCAAAATATGTCGAATTGTAATTCGCCTGTATCTTTTGTCTTTCGTCTCCGCAAGCCACGGTAAATATTTATTAAGCGGATCATTAAGTTTAATTTTCTTTTTTTCAACAAGCTGCATCAAGGCCACGGCCGTGAACATTTTAGAATGAGAAGCGATGCGAAAAAAATAGTCAGTCCTCATTTTAATTTTCTTTTCCATGTTTGCCATTCCGCAGGCCTTTTGCCAAAGCAATTTATCGCCTTGCCCGATTGCCACGACAAAACCAGCCGCGCGGCTGAACGGAAAATTATATTCTATCCAAGAATCAATATATTTAATTGCCCGATTTATATTTTCTTTTTTCATTTATGGCTGAATATTTCTTCGGGTACTCTTTGACGCTCTTCGTCAAAAAATCGCGTATCAAAATAAAAAATTTCATCCGGTTCTATTATGACAAATTGCCACTTCGGATTATTAATATACTGATCCTCGCCATTATCGGGAATTTGCATCCCCCTACTCCCATACCGCCTGCCATAATAAATATTTTTTGCTGTAGCTATTTCATCTTTAAGTGAAAGAATCCTCGCCTTGCCTGATAATTGAACTCCGACAACATCTCCAAATGTATCTTGTGCGGTACTATAAATTGCGGCTGAAACTCTAGGGTCTTTTTCTATATTTTGCATATGCCGGGAATTAGGTTGAGAGATAAAATAAAGATTGAAATTTTCATCCCAAGCAAAATAAAGAGGATTTGACCAAACGCCTTTTGAATCTACCGTCGCCATCGAACAATAATCAGTAGACTCCAAACATTCAATAATATATTTTTCCCATTCAAAATTATTTTGGATTGAGGAGTTCATTGATTTCTAATTGCCACCATGCTAATTTCTATTTTCACGTCGTTGAACCTAATTTTAATAAATTCTATTTCTTGTGATTGCCTGCATTAAACCGGGCACCTAAATCTTTCACCGTCCGGAATGCATTTATACTTTCCAATTCCTTAGGCGATACAAATCTTAGCTCCTGACATTCGTCCGAGGGCGTAAAGTTTAGATCTTCCACTTTCGCTTCAAATACTAAGTTGAGCGTCCATTTATCACTCATATTTTTACCGATTAAATAATAGGATGGTAATGAAGCAACTTCGGTTACCGTTAATCCCATCTCTTCTTTTAATTCTCTCTTGAGGCAGTTTTCCGCTGTCTCTCCCCAGTCCAATCCCCCACCCGGCAATTCCCACCAGCCATTATCTTCCAAAATGACAGCAAACCTTTCCCGCGTTTCATCGAGAATAAGCGCCTTGATACTCACTCGATAAAAACAATTTACATCATCCATGCTGTGCTTGATAAAGTTCCACTAAAATACCATTGCAATCCTTAAAAAAGACATAATTTCCTCCAAACCCCGCGGTGTCCACTTCTCTAGGAAATTCAACTCCCCTTTCTTTTAACCGTCTTACTATTTCGTCTAAATTATTTACTTCAATACAAAAATGCTTAGTGCCTACAACATGAAGATCGTCTAGTAAGTCTTTGCGATACTCGGGTAGCGGCTTTGTGTCTTGTCCATAGCAAAAAAGTTCCAACCGGATCTCTCCCAATGCAAGCTGGATAATTTCCATACCATGTTTATTATATTTAATTGATATCCCCCATCCACTACAAGAACAGAACCAGTTATAAAACTCGCGTCATCCGAGCATAAAAATAAAACCGCCTTGGCTATCTCTTCCGGCCTGCCCCATCTTTTCATCGCCATCTTCTCTGTTTCGCTTTCTTTAAGCTCTTTTGGCAAATCTTTATTTATTTCAGTATCAACCCAGTCCGGAGCTACGCAATTCACTCTTATATCTGGAGTAAGCGCTTGGGAAAAGTTTTTTGTCAGACTTATGACTCCGGCCTTTGAGGCATCATAATCCGCGTCATCCGTGCTAAGAGTATCAATACCATTTGTTGAAGAAATATTCACGATAGATGCTCCAGACAAAAAAGGTCCGATCAAATTTACGCGAAGAGTACGCTCCCACTCTCCAACTGTTTTTTCTAAAATTGGAATATCAAAAACTATACCCGCATTATTAACCAGAACGTCAATCGCTCCAAAATGTTGAACCGTCTCCTCCATCATTTTTTTGACGTCGTCCTCGCTCGAGACATCAGCCTGAATCGCAAGCACACTCTGACCCAAAGATTTTATTTTTGTCACTACAGCGTCCGCCGCTTCTTTATTTTTTACGTAATTTACAACTATATTTGCGCCTTCATGGGCAAAAGCAATAGCAGTCGCCCTTCCGATCCCCGTGCTCGATCCGGTAACTAATACAATTCTATCTTTAAACTTCATAGGCTAATTTTAATCGAAAAACATCTATTTTCTCCCATCTTCATCAAGTTGCGAACAATTTTAATATACGCTGAAAATGGCCGAGTCAACTGTTATACGAGGACCTCCAAAAGACATATATCCTAAAGGCAAATTATCTGTTTCTCTATATACAGGCTCTTCTTCTGGCGCGCCTGGTCCTGTATCAGCATGCGCTTTAAGAATCGAAACTTGAAAATCCGTGCTCGTCGCTCCGCCAAGAAAGCTTATTTTTAACTGAAAGGTTTTCGAGGTCGAAGCTGGAAGGATGTAAGCCGGAGTACTGGTGGCGATCGCATAACTCGGGAACCAGAGCGCGTCCGCGTCTGCCATTAACGTTGAACCCTCAAAAACTTTCAAGTGTTTTATGAGACTGGGATTATATTCATTTGCCGGTCCTGGATAAAATTCAAAACTTTTAAGAAAATAGTCCGTTGTGGAGGAATGATTAGTTATAGTAAAGCTAAAAACGTTTTCATCTTCAGCATCAAAATCAAGATGGTCTCCGTCTAAAAAATTATCAGCGCGTCTGATTGTAAGATCGTACAAGCCGCCCCTAGGCTCATCTCCTCCGCGCGGAGCACCATACTGATAATATGCAAAGCCTCCAAAAATCAAAATTATAGCTAGGCCCCCAAAAATTATTTTCTTCATAAACTATAAATTATCAATAAAAGCTGATCTTAAATAAAGTATACCACACTTTTCAAAAAAATCTTTTTTATAAGAATTTAAAAATTGCTAAATCCATTTATTTTCTTCGAGAAAGCCCTTAACTTGCAAAAAAATCTTTTCATGGCCTCCGACATTCGGATGCAGGCCGTCTTCAAAATCTTCATTATTTAACAAATTAAGATCCAGAAATAAAATATTATTTTCCCGACAGACATCTTCCATAATCTTCACGTATTTCTGAATATTATCATTGGCATAATAAATATCATCCCAAGGCACTGGCATGGTCTTTGATTCATCGCAATTTTTTAAATCCATAAAAATAATGTTGTTGGTTATTTTTCGCGCTCTCGAAATTATCTCCTCCAAATTTGCTTTAAATTTTTCAGGACTGACTAAAAAATTTCCGGGTGTATTTTTATACGCCGCGTCATTTCCGGCAGTTTGAAAAATTAACACGTCAGCCCCTCTGATTTTCGCTTCAGACTCAAACCTTTCAAGTATTGTTTCAGTTGTACCTCCGTCAACGCTTAAATTATAAACCTCAACGTACTTATCGCCTTTCCTGCTTCCGACATATTGCCAAAGACGGCCCACAAATCCGCCTTTTTCCAAATCCCACGCCCCCCATGAAATACTATCGCCAAATATACAAATTGATTTCATTTTTTCTTAATTATAGTTTTAATTTTTCCTCTAGCCGCCAGCGTTTAATTTCGGCTCATTCGGTTTTCAGACCCAGTGCCTATTTGAATAACATTTTCCATTTGACATTATTAATTAAATTGATTTTTTTAATTCTTTTCCACTTTTTGATTTCGGCTTCCCTTTTTCTCGCCTTAGCCAAGGATTTGAATTTCTCGAAATATTTTAAAACTACAGGCCTTCGAATTTTTGTGTAATGCGCGCCACTCTTTAAACTATTATGCTGTTTGATTCTTTCCTCCAGATTATTCGTGCTCCCAATATAAAGCGACCCATCTTTACACTCTAAAATGTATGTAAAATAATACATTAAAGTTCGCGCATTTTGCCTATCTTGGTTTTTTAAATTCAATAATTTCTCCACTTTCGCCCTCCTCTCTATCTTCAAGACGCTCCAATCTTTGCTCCGCCCTAAGCGCCCACAATACCTCGGCCGCATCTTTTAATTCCGCATCTTCGAGTTTGCTTATCGTCATTCTTAAGGTGTCATCTATAAACTCTTCTAGCTCCGTAGGGTCAACTCCCTTATTTTGTTTATAAATTTCGAATTCCTCATGAAATGTTTTTTTATAAGAATCCAAAAAGACTCTGATCTTGAAATCGTCAAGCTCTGTTTTACGGAGATCCTGTTCTACGGCCTCTAAAAACTTGTCCAGTGCTTTTGCAAAAATATCGTTCATGATTTTATTTTACTGATAATTTTATTTTTTTGGGCGTCTTAAACGCGCATATCATTCGGTGTCAAAATAATTCTTTCTTGTCCTAAAAGCTTCAACGTAATTTTTTACAACATCAAATAATGGCAGGGGCAGACTATCTAAAGTGTACCAAGCCCAACTTTCACACTTATCCGGCTCAAGAACGCGCGGATCGCCGCTTTTCCAATCTGCCGCAAGACCGATGTCAACGTAATGTTTAGGCGCGTACTTCGTGAAATTCGTTAAACAAAGAAATTGGATATTTTCTATTTCTATACCAGCCTCTTCCTTAACTTCACGCTTGGCACATTGAGAAAAAGATTCGAGATGCTCCAAATTACCGCCCGGGCCCGAATAAACATCCGCGGCATGCGCGCCTTTTCGCTTGCCCATAAGAACTTTTCCTTCTTTGAATACAAGAAGGCCTATTCCAGTTTTTGGTCTTTGCTCATTTTCCATAATATTTATATTCATACGATAAAAAGCAATTTATCGTACTCGGCTTTCGTCAAACGATGAATTTGCAATGTATCCAGCATTTTATGCTAGACGATTGTTTTGTATCTAAATCATAGATTTAGGCAAAACATATCGGCTGCCCATTGCGGTCTCGGGTTACACATAAAAAGATATAACATAAGGACCTTTTGACGCTTATTCCCTTCCTCTTTTCATGGGTCTCGGTAGGCGCTCTATAAATTAAATAATTTACTGATATCAGATGCATTCAAACCAAATTCTGACCCAATTTTTAATATACTTGAAATTATATCAGTGGCTGTTTTTAGACTTGGTAATGCAGATTTTATTTTATCTAGAAATTTTCTTTCTTTACTTCCTTCTGGATGTTTCAGAATTTCTGAAAGAATTTTCTCTTGCATGTCTAAAATAATACTTATTGATTGGTTTTGGGATTAGGTTTGGTTAATGATAGTACTTGGCATACCACTAAATGGCGGTGTTTCCTCTGAAAAATACTTAGCATGCAAATGAGAAATTATTCCTCCCAGCTTTTGTCTATAATTACTAACATAAATGAATTGACTGTTAGAAGAACACTCTTGCATTCCTGTTACTCTAAATTTATTAAAGTCTTCTCCAGAAATTTTATTTAGTTCTTCTATTGTTGTGTTAAATTGTCTCCACAGTGTATCATCATAAGTTGTGGCATTGCCATGCTCCCCAATTGGTGGCGCTTGGCTCAAATATCCTTGTAATTCGCTGTAAATTGGTCTTATTTTTCCTTTCATATTTTTTTCATTTCATTACTTCTGGTTTCCACTCTACAATTGGCTTCATAGCATTCCATTGTGCTTCACTAGATAATTTCGGTTTCGAGTTTGAATCGATTCTGCTTTTAATTTCTTCTGTCATCAACTCAAAAGCGCCTTTTTGACAAATCATTACCCAAAGTCTTGGCATAAAAACAGAAAAGATTTTTGCATAACTTTTCAGTTGCTTTTTGCTATAAAAGATTATGACTTCCTCGTTTTGTTGTATACCTCTTTCCTTGAAAGCTGCCCATAAATGTTGAAAATCCATTTTGTGGCAGATAAATCCTTTTATTTGTTGTGGTATTTTTTTACACTCCAAAATAACCAAAGCATATGGATCTGTTTTATTGGAAGCGGCAACTTTCCCGTTTTCAATTGTGGCCAATGGAGTAAATTCAATTACCTTGCAAGGTTCCCCGTCAATTACACCCCATTCGCTATCTTTTCGCATAGAATCCATATTGTTTTTTAATCTTAAAGTAGATTTAAATAACGGAGCAAAAAGAAAAACAAAACCATATTTCCTAAATGGTAGAAAGAAATAATAACAGCTTTTTGCTTATCCGTCGTAAGCACGTTTTTATAAACATCTTTTTCAATATCATCTTTGAGCAAATATAATTCCGTAAGATTACCCTTAAGAAAAAGTCCAGCTTGTACCCCTTCATAATATAATTTTCTAAATTTTTCTCTAAAATTATCACTAAACTCAAAAGAATTATCGTTAAAATAATTCTTTGCATGATTTAAATTCTTAACTATTCTTTTCAACTTATCCTCACTAGGAGCACTTTTGTAGTCTAAGATCTCTTCAATACGTTTATTTATACGCTTCCACAATTCGCGAGCTATTTGTGATTTATTATTTTCCATAAATGCTTCTGATAAAATAACCACCTCGACTCAGCTGGGGAGTCAGGGATCGAACCTGAAGTCTCCTGCTCCAAAGGCAGGCGTGTTACCAATTACACCACTCCCCAATAAAATTTATTTACCCCCTTTATCCAACCGGCGATCCTTCTATTTAAAACAGAACTAGCCCGCACATTTATTTTTAACACACCGTAATAATTGTTACCAATATTTCTTCTTTTTGTCTTCGGATTATGTTTTTTATAATAAACCGTATCAAAGTCTGTTATCTCAAAACCGGTAGCTCCAGACCAGAATTCTTTTACTTTTTCCAACCTATATTTATTATTTTCGTGAATAAAAATAGAAAATTGGATTCTATTTTTATCGATCTTACAGACATCAGCCAACCACTTCAGAAATAATTTAATCATTAATGGATCGGAATTAGAAAAACATGCGCCAACGCCAACAGCCCACTCTTTTTCCTTTGTACCTTCGGCCCAATATAAAATAGTTCCGATAAGCCATAAATCGCGCTTAGAAAGAAATTTAACTTCGTTAATGGCTGCCTCCTGAATTTTTTGAGTTAATAACAAACGCTTAATATGTTTTTTTTCTCCGCCACGATGAGCTGCAAGTAATTTTTTTTCTGTTAATTTTTGACGTTGCTGTTTTGCCAAACCAATATCGCGAAGCCACAACGAAAGGGTCGATTTTGACACTCGAACATTATTTAAAATTTCGTTATATGAAAGACCTTGTTTCCTTAACTTTATCGCCTCAATGCGCTCATCATCTTTTGTTATCATAAAGGTATTATATAGATAATACTAACATGAAGCTCAGTTCGGAACAATAATTATCACGTGGATTAAAAAACGCCATCACACTTCGATAGCGACTTCTATCATTTTCTATTAAATTCCTCTAATTCTGCTCTCTTAAATATCTGCGAGTAGCTATAAGACTCGAAATCACACCGAGCACAACGCCGACCGCTAAGAGCATCAGAAAAATCGCCACAAAATTTGAAAGATAATAGTTAAAAAGATTCGGACCGCCAAAAAATCTTGATGCCTTGGGACCAAGCCAAACAGCTAGCGGCCAGAAAATTACCATAGTAACAATCGTCGCAAAAAGTCCATGGATCATTCCCTCCACCAAAAACGGCCCACGGATGTAACTATTTGAAGCTCCGACAAGGCGCATTATGGAAATTTCATCTTTTGAAGTGTAAATCGCGAGACGGATTGTATTAAACGTCACGAGTATCGCGATAAACGCGAGCACCACGGTTATTCCCAAACCCAAGGCGCGCGATGCCGCGATCAAAGATGTGAGCCGGTCAATCACGACTTGATTTTGACGATAGTTAATTTTATCGATTATCGAACCGAAGCTTCCGGATTCAAGAAAACGCGAAATAGATGCATACTGCTTCGGATCTTTTGCTTTAACATTAATCGTCGCGCCAAGCGGATTTTCGCCAAGCTCATCAAGAGACTGCGTGATAAGGGCGTTCGCGCTATGGCGCTGGCGGAATTGCGCGAGCGCGTCATCTCTAGAAATATATTCTATGGAATCAACTTCCGCGAGCCGCTTTAACGCGATCTGCAAAGAAGCGATTTCCTCTTCCGGAGCTTCATTTGTAAAATAAACGCTGATATCCACTTTTTTTTCAAGACTTTGCAAGGCTGACGTAAGAAGTAAGTTCGAAAAAAACAAAGTGCCCACGACAAAAAGAGTTATAACCATTATCAAGACCGTAGCCAAAGACACCCAGCCATTCCGCCAGAAATTTACAACTCCCTGTTTCACCATTCTTTTAAATTCAATTCCCGTCATTCTTTAAATATCTTAAACAATAATATTTTTACCGAGCCGATTAGGTAAATTTACAAAACGTATCGGCCACGCTTTTCATCCCTTACGATTTTCCCTTTCTCCAACGTGACAACCCTGCGTTTAAGAGAATTTATTACATCTTTGTCATGTGTTGCAAGAATGACCGTTGTGCCAAGCTCATTAATCTTGTCCAAAAGTCCTATTATTTCCCAAGTGTTAATAGGATCGAGATTGCCGGTCGGCTCGTCGGCGAGTATAACATCGGGCCTGTTTACGATAGCGCGCGCGATTGCCACGCGTTGAAGCTCCCCGCCCGAAAGTTCCGAAGGGAAATGCCATGCCTTATCGGAAAGGCCGACCAACTCCAAAACCTGCGGAACGTCTTTTTGAATTTCGTCTTCGGTTTTTCCCGCCGCTTCCATGGCAAACGCAATATTTTCATAGGCGGTTTTAGTGGGGAGCAATTTATAATCCTGAAAAACAGCACCGAGCCTTCTTCTTACTTTCGGCAAATCGCCGTTTGAAAGCTTATGAACGTCAAGCGACTCAAAAAAAACCTTGCCCGAGGAAGGTCTTTCTTCCGCCAAAAGCAGCTTAAGCAAAGTTGATTTCCCCGCGCCCGACTGCCCGACAAGCGAAACAAACTCCTGCGGCTCTATAGTCAAAGAGACATCTTCAAGCGCAGTTGAAGTATCAGTGTATATTTTGGAAACGTGATCGTAGTAAATCATAATTACAAAACTTGAAATATAAAACATGCTTCATGATTCAAGCTTTATGTTCCTAACTATAATCCTAACTCGGCTTCGATGAATTTTTCAAGCTTCCCGGACAAAACCGCCTCAACATCTCCCGTTTCTACGCCAGTACGCAAATCTTTCACCATCTTATACGGATGAAGTACATAGGAGCGGATCTGGTGACCCCATTCTATTTCAAGCGCCTTTCCTTTCCTCAAAGATTCTTTTTCAGCCTTCTGGTTTTCCACTTTTAATTTGTAGAGGCGCGAACGAAGAAGCTCAAGCGCTTTTTGACGATTACGCTCCTGCGAGCGCTCTTGGGTAACATGAACCTGAATTCCGGTTGGCTTGTGGGTTAGACGAACAGCTGTTTCTCTTTTATTGACATTCTGCCCTCCTGGCCCTCCGGCACGCGCAAAATCGTACTCCAGATCATCTTCGTTGATTTCTACTTCAGAAGGCTCGACAAATTTAGGCATTACTTCGACGAGCGCAAAAGAAGTATGGCGCCTTTTATTCGAATCAAACGGAGATATTCTCACGAGACGATGCACGCCTGTTTCGTGTTTTAAATATCCGTAAGCGAATTTTCCACGAATTTCGATAGTTGCGTTTTTAACCCCGTTTAACTGATTAAAATGGCGGTGCAAAATTTTAAAATCAAAATGCTTTAGATTCGTGTAGCGCTCGTACATTTCAAACAAAATCCGCGCCCAATCTTCGGCATCATCTCCTCCGGCACCAGCGACAATTGTCATAACCGCGTCCCCTTTGTCGTAAGCGCCGGACAAAAAAGCCGCGCGCTTTGAGACATCGAATTTTCTTGAAAGTTCATCAAATCTTGCGCGAATTTCATTTTGCGAAGCTTCATCGTTTGCGATTTCAAGAAGCTTTTTTAACGACTTTGCATCCGAAAAAAAACCGCCCCATTCGGAAATGAACTCTTTGAGTTCTGAAATTTTCTGAGTTATCTCCCCGGCCCTTTTCGGATTGTCCCAAAAATTCGGATGGCGCGCCTCCTCTTCAAACTTTAATATTTCCTCTTTTTTTCGAGTCAGGTCAAAGACGGTCCGCTATAGCGCGGACCTCGCGTTCAAGATTTTCAATTTTTTCCTTTAACTGATCCATGAAAAAATTATAACATTTTAAACTTTGAATTTTTGGAGCCACCTCTCGGGATTGAACCGAGGACCTCCACTTTACGAAAGTGGCGCTCTACCAACTGAGCTAAGGTGGCGAATAAGAATAAGTGAATAATATCACAAACTTTCAATAGAAAAAAAGCGGAGCGCATGCACTGCTCCGCCTTTTCTTAAGGCATATGCCCGCCTTTCGCTTCTCCTAGCTTTTAGCTAGCGTGCCCTAAACCGGGACTTAAACCGAAACCAAAAACCTTCACCCGGCAACTCCCAGCGATTGCCTCCTTTCCAATTCCATATAGCTCTAAAAAACCTGCAGATGTCTGCTCCGCCAAAGAGCAAGGTGGTCCCTGCGAACAAATAGAGCAAGAAAAGAATGCGGCCATTTTCTTCAGCGAGTTTAATGAACTTTTTATCGAATTCAACTTTCTCGGCATTAATCACGCCGTCCGCAGTCTTCTTAATTTCCGCTTCCTTTTCTTGGATGGCTGAAGTTAAAGCTTGGTTAAATGGAATTCTGATTGCTTCACCAGGCTTAATTATCCTTCCAACAAGACGAGGATTTGCGTTTTCAAGTTCTTTTTCAGGAACTCGATTACACTTCGCAATGCCGCTTAAAACTTCGCCCGGCAGAACTTCTGTCTTAAAATATGCGGCCCCGGACTCCCCATATGCCAAAAAAACGAAGAATAAAAGAACCAATATATTCATAACCGCTCCTTTCGGTTTAGACTTTCTTAAATTCTAACTAATATTAAAAAGAAATGGTAATATGATAAACCCAAATTTTGCCCATATGAAAATTTTGATTTTGTGCGGCCAGGGAGAATCGAACTCCCGCCCATTGCTTGGGAAGCAATTATTCTACCATTAAACTATGGCCGCATATTTGTAACTGGACTTGGGAAGCAAGAATATTGCCACTATACTACACTCGCAATATCAGTATTTATATCAAAAAACATTCTAAATTTTAAGCTTCTATCTGAAAAATTTCTTAAAAAACTCAAAAAATGCGTTTAACTTTTCATCATCTTCAGTTGTGCTGGCGCCCGGGGCAGAATCATAAATAATCAATACCTCTTCGCCTTCTTTTTTTACATTAAACCTTTCTTTCGCCTCTTTTTCCGCCGAAATAGGATTATCTAAATTATTTATGCGCGCTTCGAGCTTCTGCTTTTGTTTTTCAAGTTTTTCATATTCAGCCTGCACTTTCTCTCTTTCCGAATACGCAATGTACGCCCTAAAAACGCTCTGCAATGAGCTGATAACGGCAAAGGCCGCTAAAATGGCCATTATTATAAGGGAAGGCTTTGAGAAAACTATCCGCTTAAGGCGCCTTTTTTCTTGAAATATTCTCATTATTTAAATATACTTCATAAATAATGGCGAACGTAAGGCAGAAAAAAAGAAATCAGGCGATTTGGACGGCAATCACATTGCTCGCGGTTTTAAGCATGATTGCCTATCTTTTCATCCCGCTTCTTTAAAACTATAAGCTATTTTTTAATCATCTCCACAAAAACCTCGGGCGGTATGTTAAAGCGTGCTTCAGACTGAAGGCGTTTTTTTCCTTCTTTTTGCTTCTTCCAAAGCTTCATTTTGCGCGACCTGTCTCCCCCGTATAAATATCCCGTTACATCTTTTTTAAGCGCCTTAAGGGAACGCGACGCCAGAATTCTGCCCGTCCCTTTCGCTTGTATTTTTAAAGTAAAGAGCGCTTGTGGAAGAATTTTATGCAGTTTTTCTACGCTGCGCTCCGATTCGGCTTCAAGACGGCGCCTCGGAACAATTTTTGAAAACGCAGGCACGACTTCTTCCGCGATCAAAATATCCAAACGAATTAAGTCCCCTTTTCTCATTTCTAAAAATTCATAATTTATCGACGCATATCCCTGCGAAACGCTTTTTAGCTCATCAAAAAAATCGCGCATTAATTCGCGAAGCGGCATCTCGGCTTCAAGCTTGATCCGAGACTCGGAAAATTTATGCGTCTCGCCCACCAAAACCTCATGCTCCTGCAGAAGTTTTAAAACCGCAGATAATTTTTCAGGTGGCATCAATAATTCAAGCTTAAGCCAAGGCTCAAATACTTCGAGAATTTCTCCGTCGTCCGGAAATTTATGAGGCGAATAAACCTCCAACTCGCCTTTTTTGGTTTTTACTTTATATTTTACCGTGGGCGTAGCAACAATTGTTTTTACGTCAAAATCGCGGCGGAGCCTCTCCGTCACAATTTCTAAATGCAGCATCCCCAAAAAACCGCAGCGAAACCCTCTACCTAAAACTCCTGAAGATTCTTCTTCAAAAAAAAGCGAGCTGTCTGTTAACTTCAATCTTTCAAGACTGCGCCTTAAATCATCAAACTCATCTTGAATTTCCGGATATATCGAAGAAAAAACCACTGGCTTTGGCTCTCTATAACCGGCAAGGCCTTCAAGAGACGAGGCTTCTTTTAAAACAGTGTCGCCAACCCGCACAATTTTTGCTTCTTTTATTCCGGTCACGATATATCCTATCTCTCCCGCTGAAAGAAAATCTTTTGCGAAGAGCTCGGGCTTGAAGGCGCCTACCTCGCCGCAGACAAAATCCGCTTTAGCTTGAAAAAATTTAAGCCTGTTTCCTTTTTTTATCTCGCCGTCAAAAACTCTCACATGAGCTAGCACCCCCTTATGAAGCGAATATTCATAATCGAAAATCAGCGCTCTAGCGTCTCTATCTGAAACTATGGAAATTTTCGGCGGTGGAATTTTGCGGATAATTTCTTCAAGAAGTTCTGGAACGCCCTCACCAGTTCTCGCTGAAACCGCAAAAATATCCGCGTCCGCGCATCCAAGAAGATTTTTTATCTCCTCTCTTGTCTCGGCGATCCTCGCGTGCGGCAGATCTATTTTGTTTATGACAGGGATTATCGCCAAGTTCAAAGATCTCGCAAGCTCGACGTTAGACAAGGTCTGGGCCTCAACTCCCTGCGTTGCGTCAACAAGCAACACAGTGCCCTCAACAGCTGCAAGAGCTCTTGAAACTTCATATGTAAAATCAATGTGTCCGGGGGTATCAATCAGATTCAAAACATAATCCCGCCCCTCGTTTCCCTCAGGACCTTCAGGGTGCCAGCGCATCCTTACGGGCTGCATTTTAATTGTGATTCCGCGTTCACGTTCAAGCGGCATCTGATCTAAAAACTGCTCCTTCATTTTTCTTAACTCTACGGTTTTCGTGATTTCAAGCATCCGATCGGCAAGAGTGGATTTTCCATGGTCAATATGCGCGATAATACTAAAATTTCGAATATTAGACATGGAAAATATCACCCACAATGGCCGACACTCGGTGTCGGACATTTAAAGAAGATAAAAAACTTCTAATTTCTTCCTCCCAATCTCCGGAAGAATATAAATCGGAAATTGTTCTCATATTAAGATATGGTGTAGCTAAACCATTGACATAATTCCTTAAGCTTGACCACTTGTATTCTTTCAAGAAATTAATCCCTTTTTTTATATCTTTAATTCCATTCTCTTTCCACTCTCCCTCTACTAAATCAAGGGGGTTCATGTGAATATACAAAGGGATATATTTAAATTGACTGTCATTATTTATTTCAACCGCCTTGTAAGCTCCCTGGAAAAGATTCCCAGATCGATCATGGAGGGTATTAAAATATTTTGAATATCCCATTTGTAGCTTGTGCAAAAATTTTGGAATACCATTATCAATTTTCTGGCGAACGAGCAAGTGATAATGATTCGGCATAAGGCAGTAACACAATACATCAACTAGTGGTTTCGGCTTAAATTTAATTAAGTTTGGATTTTCCAGATCAAAACGACTTAAATGGTGCTGGATATTATCTAAATCGTTTAAAATACTTAAATTTAAAAGAAACCTCTCATAGTTAGATTTGGAAAGAAAAATTTTTCTTTTATCAGTGCCGCGGTTAAAAATATGATAGATTTTATTATTCGCAAACAAAATTTTACGCATACTTACATTCTATACTTAGCGGCGAAATGGTCAACACCGAGTGTCGGACATTAATGTCGACTGGAAATTAAAAAAGAGACCAGTCGTTTCCAACAAAGGCACCCTTCAAGATGCCCTGATTGCTCAATGCGTCGACTGGACAGTGGCCGACACTCGGTGTCGGCCATTCTAATTATTTAAACGTTATTGACTCAACTACTTTATCGGAGATACTGAAAAATTTCTGTAACATTTCGTCCCCTACCGTAATGCGTTTTCCGCCATCATCATATTCTGACGGGATGAATGCACTGACAAGTACTTTTGAATCCCCATTCACTATAAAATAACTTCGCGATCGATAATCATTTCCATCATATGACGCCTCCCCTCCTAAATCATCAAGTCTTTTATCACATACTCCCACTTCTCTCTTTAATATTGTTTTCCTGATACATTCCATGGAGTAATTTGAAATATTTACGCGCTTTTCACTTTCGAAATATGCGTCGACAGAATCGTTCAAGTTTTTCGCGAAACTGATATTCGCAAATTCAACTCGCTCATCTAAAGACAAAATGGCCTCTTTGCCAAACATAATACTGGAAACTCCTTCCTCATCAATAAATGCCTCGTGTGTTTCAAATCTTGCTGGATATTTTATTTCCATTTTTAACTCTTCGAAAATATACGATTTCCAATCACGAGTATCAATCTGGGTTGACGTAGTCGTAGAAACTCCGGGAGATAAAGTCTGATTCACATATAAAAAATAAACAGCACCAACCACAACAATAAGAGCCACGATCGAAAAAATAACACCAGTCTTCATGGATTCATAATATCATGCTGTCGGAAATCAGGGCAACTTCTCCGGCTCTGAAGTTACAACCGGGACTTCTTTCCAAATCCTGCGCTTGAACGCGGAGAAAATTTCAGCAAATTCTTTATTCCTGATTCTATACAATACGAGCGCCCACACTAGAATCCCAAGAATCCCAGCCAAAAATCCCTGCAAAAAAATCCCGACAAACGTCTCCAAATTGAAAATTAAAGCAAAAAATTTCAAAGCGTAATAAGTTACTGCGCCCATTATAACGGACGAAAGCACGGAATCCCGGAAAGACTGTCTTAATTTCGGACCGCCGAACGACATAAAATTTTTCTTGAAATACCATGCGAGTAAAGCGACGTTTACCAGACTCCCCAGCGAAATAGCGGCTGAAAGAGCTAGCACTCCGCCGCCGGGGACATCCGCCACTTTTAAAACTTCCAAAAACCAATCTTTAAATAACGACTGACCGCGGAAAAAATTTGTGAGCCACAAGGCGGAAAAAATTGAGACCAAAGACGAAACGACATTGATTATTAAAGGACGATAAGTCTGGCCAGCCGCGTAAAATGCTCTGACAAAAAGCATCACCAAGCCTTGCGCGACGATCGATATTGAAAATAAAAGAAGCGAGGCGGCGGTCAATCTTGTGTCAGCCCATGAAAAAGCCCCCGCGCCCAAAATCACGCGAACAATTTGCGCGCGCAGAATTATAAACAACACCGTTGCGGGCAAAGACCAAAAAACTATGTGCCTCAACGCCAACGAAAAATGATCCAGAAATACTTTCACCTCATTTTTTACGTAAGAAGCCGCGAGAGTCGGAAAAGCCGAGACGCTGTAAGAAAGACCTATAATCGCGAGCGGGACTGATTGCAAATTCTGCGCGAGATTAAAAACAGAAACCGCACCCTGCCCAAGCGTGGAGCCAAGCGCGGTTATAAAAGATAGAACCAACTGATTTATTGAAAGCCCCAATGTTCTTGGCGCCGAAAGTTTAAGCGACTTTATAATATCGCTGGAAATTACTGGCAATTTCGGCCTTAAAGAAAAGCCCAGAGAAACTACTGTCGGAATCTGAATTAAAAAATGAAGCAAGGCGCCTATCACAACGCCCCAAACTATCCCAGAAAGCCCAAAAGAAGGATAAAGAAAAATTATTCCAATAATAATGCCGATGTTATATAAAACCGGGGAAAGCGCATAAACATAAAATCTCCTGAAAGAC